>ENA-UOOM01000133-UOOM01000133.1-fermentation-metagenome-genome-assembly--contig:-NODE-133-length-94241-cov-7.555486_pt1 | contig 94241 bp, 82 predicted proteins | sample MGYA00245781_ERZ724031 | MGnify/ENA primary metagenome ERZ724031 (study PRJEB28704, sample SAMN03018317) | fermentation metagenome | biome: anthropogenic terrestrial biome; feature: soil; material...
ACTCTATGGAGAAGGAGACAATGACACCCTGAACGGTGGAGAGGGAGACGACCTCTTGAACGGTAGCGAGGGGAATGACTATCTGGAAGGAGGAAAAGGCAACGATACCTACCAGTTCGGGCGGGGATATGGAGTAGATACCATCTATGATTCCGATTCGACGGCTGGGAACATGGACGCCATCCAGTTCCTGGAGGGGATCACCGCGGGTGAGATAGATGCGGTGCGAACGGGGGCCAATCTGGAACTGCGCTTGATTGGAACGGAAGAGAAACTGGTGGTCAATAGGTATTTTGACAGCAGCAGCTACCGAATCGAGAAGATCCAGTTCGCTGATGGAAACGAGTGGGATTACGAATACATCAAGAGCGCAGTGGTGAAAGTGAGCGAAGAGAACGACACCGTGTATGGTTTTGACGAAGATGAAGCCATTGGCACCCTGGGCGGTGATGACATCGTGTACAGCTATGGCGGGAACGACACCATAGACGGAGGTCTGGGGAACGATAAACTCTATGGCGGCGTGGGAGACGATATATTGTCGGGCAGCGAAGGCGAAGACAAGCTGTACGGAGAAGACGGCAACGACACTCTGTATGGAGGAGCGGGAGCCGACAGCCTGTATGGCAGCAACGGCAATGACGTTCTGAACGGTAGCGAAGGGAACGACTATCTGGAGGGAGGAAAAGGCAACGACACCTACCAGTTCGGGCGGGGATATGGAGTAGAGACCATCTATGATTCCGATTCGAAGGCTGGGAACATGGACGCCATCCAGTTCCTGGAAGGGATCACCGCGGGTGAGATAGATGCGGTGCGAACGGGGGCCAATCTGGAACTGCGCTTGATTGGAACGGAAGAGAAACTGGTGGTCAATAGGTATTTTGACAGCAGCAGCTACCGAATCGAGAAGATCCAGTTCGCTGATGGAAACGAGTGGGATTACGAATACATCAAGAGCGCAGTGGTGAAAGTGAGCGAAGAGAACGACACCGTGTATGGTTTTGACGAAGATGAAGCCATTGGCACCCTGGGCGGTGATGACATCGTGTACAGCTATGGCGGGAACGACACCATAGACGGAGGTCTGGGGAACGATAAACTCTATGGCGGCGTGGGAGACGATATATTGTCGGGCAGCGAAGGCGAAGACAAGCTGTACGGAGAAGACGGCAACGACACTCTGTATGGAGGAGCGGGAGCCGACAGCCTATATGGCAGCAACGGCAATGACATTTTGGACGGTAGCGAAGGGAACGACTATCTGGAGGGAGGAAAAGGCAACGACACCTACGTATTTAACGGTGCTTTTGGTCAAGATATTATAAACAATGGTACCGCAACGGCAACTGATCTTGATAAGGCGATATTTTCGTATGATCCTGAACTATTGATATTCAGCAGAATACAAAACAATATGAAGATTCAGGTAGTAGGACAGACGGAGAGTGTATTGGTTCAGAATTGGTATACCAATGCCAATGCCAAGCTGGATAGCCTTGAAACATTGGGAGGCTGCCAACTGGTGAGCAGTCAAGTTGATCAATTGATTCAAGCTATGGCGACTTTTACAACTCAGACAGGTCTTACCTGGGAACAAGCAGCGCAGCAGAATAATCAGCAATATACCGAACTGTTAGCAACATATTATCAGTATTAATGGATGAACCCTTCTGTATAATATCTGTAGATGTGAGTCAAAAAGTGAAAGAATGTGCAGTCAACAGCGTACAATAGACAGCTTCACCTGCCCGGCGAAAAATCCTGTCCCCCCCTTTTGCGAACGGGATGAGGCCGGTACTGCGGTTTTAAGCGTTATGTTATTTGACAGTAGAAAAATTTTAGAGTCGGGGCGAAAAAGGTACGAAAATGAACCAATCAATTGCCAAGCCAATCGTTCCCACACAAAGATCGCCGCTGCGCCTGGCCCTGGGCCGGGCGTTTTTCACCGGGCGAAGATACCTGCAGTGGCTGCTCCCGAATAAGCGCTATGCCAGTGCAATTGATGCCGGCTGCCCGCTTGCGTATAAGATCGCCGGCCACCAAACCCCGCTCCTAAGACAGCTCAGGGAAGTTGACATGCGGCTGCAGTATAATAAGATCACCAATCTGCGCCTGGCAGCTTCTCGCCTGAACGGGCTGATTCTGCAGCCTGGTGAGACTTTCTCTTTCTGGAGATCAGTGGGAAGGCCCACCCGCCGCAAAGGATATCTGGATGGCATGGTCTTGAGCAACGGTGCGGTTTGTTCAGGAACCGGCGGGGGACTGTGCCAGTTATCCAATCTGATCTATTGGATGACTCTCTTCACCCCGCTGACAGTCACCGAACGCTGGAGGCACAACTATGATGTGTTTCCTGACAGCGACCGCACCCAGCCATTCGGCAGCGGGGCTACGGTGGTCTATAATTACGTTGATCTGCAGATAACCAATAATACCGGGTTGCCTTACCAGTTGCTGATAAGGCTCGATGATCAGAATCTTTACGGAGAATGGCGCAGCCGCCGACCGCTTGAGGTGCGATACCAGGTCTATGAAAGGGAGCATATTATAAATGCCGAGTGGTGGGGCGGTTATACCCGCAGCAATGTGCTGGCGCGAAAGATTTATAACCCGGGCGGCGAGGAAATCGGCGATGAGGTTATTTGCGCCAATCAAGCCGTCATGATGTACCAGCCTGTGCTTCCTTGACAGCCGCGCCAAATGGATCGCCAAGAGCGTATGCAAGGCGGTTTTCATTTGATTGCTTATTATAAAGATAATGACTTAAGAATAAAGGGATATTTTTTATGAGGATGAGGAGACTTGCAGTCGCCGGCCTGCTGGCTATATTCTTATTTGCGGCTTTCTATAATGGGCTGGTGGTTAGGGAATACACTGTCCATACCGATAAATTAAACGCGGACGAGTCTGTAAGAATAGTCCTGATCGCTGATTTGCATAATCATATTTATGGCGAAGGGCAATCTAAACTGGTTGAGTTGATTAGAAATCAGAATCCCGATATTATAGCTCTGGCAGGAGACATAGCTGATGATGAGGCGCCTCTTCAAGGCACTGAAATGCTTCTGCAGGGAATAAAGGGAATTGCCCCGGTTTATTACGTGTCCGGCAACCATGAGTACTGGTCCAATGATATCAGACGTATCAAAGATGCCATTCGCCAATATGACGTTGCCGTTCTTGAAAACAGTTACGACACAATTACCGTCAATAGCTCAGCGATTATTATCGCTGGGGTTGACGACCCGGAAGTTGTTAAGGATGAGAAGCCGGGATCTGATTGGGAGGAGGCGTTTTTCAGCGCATTCTCCGGGCTGCGCAATGAACCTGAATGCTATAAAGTGCTTTTGTCACACCGCCCTGAGCTGGTAGAAATCTATCAAGCAAGCGCTTTTGACCTGGTGTTGTCGGGGCATGCCCATGGGGGCCAGGTCAGGATTCCATTCATGCTGAATGGGCTTTATTCGCCCAATCAAGGCTGGTTTCCGAAATATGCCGGGGGAATGTATGATCATGGTTCTCTGACCCACATCGTGAGCCGTGGACTTTCTTTCAACCCCCGTTTGCCGCGCGTATTCAACCCGCCCGAAGTGGTGGTGATAGATATTAAAGGCATGTGAAATGCCACGTGCCGCGGAAGAGCAGAAGGCCTCTCCTCTATTCAGTGCCATCGCTAAAACGAGCCGGAACCTTGAAGTTTTCCACCTGTGTTTATATAGGGTGACCAAACGGTATGAGCAGCAATAGATTATTATGGCGACCTATTTATTATCTTGGTGGAAGAAGGCGGATAAATGCCCAACCGTGATTTCATTGCATGGGTGCTCGAAGATGCGGTACAGATACAGAAGAAACATAATCTGCCGGCGGCGGTAATTACGGCTCAGGCCTGCCTGGAAACCGGGTATGGAAAACACATAATCACCGATATGCACACCGGGCAATTCAGCTACAATCTTTTCAATATCAAAGGCGAGGGTCCTGCCGGCAGCGTGCTTATAACCACAACGGAGTATGTTAGAGGCCGAAAAACCAGAGTGCAGCACCGTTTCCGAGCTTACCACAATTATGAGGAAAGCTTCGAAGATCTGGCGGAGTTGATGGCCCTGGAACGCTATAAGCCCTGCCGGGAAGCGGCCGGTGATCCGGATGAATATGCCCGGCAGCTTAAGATATGCGGATATGCCACCGATCCTCAATACCATACCAAACTAATCAGGATTATGAACAGCTACAACCTGAAGGAAAGGGCCCGGGAGATGATGTCAGACTGGCAATTGCAGTACGTCATAAGGAAAGATGAGAAAAGGCTTATCATGCGCTGGTCAAAATCAAGCTGATAAAATACCCTCATATTGCTTCTGACCACTCTGCATGCCCCGGCAATTAAGCCGCGATTCATTTATATGCCGTCCTCGCATGGTTTTAGACAGCAGGACGAAATTATAAAAATTATTAACCTTTCAGTATTGTAAGATACCTATTCCCTCCTCGTAACAATAAATGAAGAAAAACGAGAGGCAGGGTGAAGCTATGAAAAAGCTGGTTTGTTATCTGGTGCTGGCAGTGTTCCTGTTGTCTCCGGCCGGAACGGCCAGTGCTAAATTATTTTCCGGGACTTTTGCGGATATCCAGGGCCACTGGGCTGAAAGTGAAATCGAAGCTGCCTATAGCCAGGGTTTAATGCTGGGTACCGGGGTGAATGAGTTTGGTTATAAAACGTTTTCGCCGGAAGAAAAAGTAAACCGTTTCCAACTGGCGGCTGTTTTAGCCCGGGCTTTTGAGTTGGACTACGGGAATATGCGATTTATGCAGGAGCCCGAGACCAGCGATTATTACTATGATTTGCGGGAAGAGGCATGGTACAGTCAGGCGGTGGTTCTGGGCGCAGTCAACCACCTGTTTCCCCCGCAGGGTAGTTTTGCGGGGGAAGAAAATGTCAGCAGGATTGAGGTTGCCAGGAGTATCTACAATGCTTTTCAGGCCCGGGGAATCACCATACCCATGATCATGCTGATGCCGTTGTACGATGATACCGCCCAGCTTTCCCGGGACGATGCCAATGCTATGGTATTTGTAAGCAACACCGGCATCATGAAGGGGAACGACAATCTTTTCCGGCCCTATGACCCTATCAAGCGGGCTGAACTGGCCCGGGTCTTGAATCAGTGTGTAAAACTTATTGAAATGAATCCTGTGCAGGCCGGCCCGGTTTCTGTAGTTAAGCTGGAGTGCAAAGAAGTGAAAAGCGAATCGCCGCTTATAAACATAGATCTAAATATTCCTGTCATTACCGGTCTGCAGGATAAAGAGATACAAGCCCGTTTGAATGAAGTTATGGAAAATGACGCCCGGCAGCGGCAGGAAGCTATGGAACAACAAGCCCAGCTTGATTCTGATTTTATACTGGCTGAGCCGCTCCACACCTACGGGATTGCGAGCCGGTTTAATCAGTATTATGTAACCCGGGACATATTGAGTTTCTATGTGGATTATTACACTTATACCGGAGGGGCCCATGGCATGACCGATCGTGTGGCCTATAATTTCGATTTAAATACCGGTCAGGAACTGGCCTTAAGCGATCTATTCGCCCCTGACTCCAATCATATAGAAATGATTAATGAGCGGGTAAGGTCCATAATTGCGCTTAATCCGGAAGAGTATTTTGAAGGGGAACATGGGTTTCAGGGCATAAATGAGGAGCAGCGTTTTTACCTGGAGAACGGGAACCTCATCGTATATTTCCTGCAGTATGAAATTGCTCCGTATGCCGCCGGAATAAGGACGTTTCCTGTCGCCCTCCCATCCGCCCCAGACCAACAGGCTGACAGCGATGAGGCTGCAGTTATGAAACTGGTTAGTGACTTCGGCAGTAAACTGAAAAATGTCTCACTGCTGGCCCCTGCGGAGGCGGTGAAAAACAGCCTACAGGAAAACTATGGCGGTTTAGCATCCCCCGCACTTCTGGCCAAGTGGCAAAATGACCCTGACAATGCTCCGGGCCGGGCGGCTTCGAGTCCCTGGCCGGAGCGTATAGATATTACCGTTGTGGAGAAGCTGTCAGATTCCAGCTACGAGATTAAGGGCGAAATTATAACCATGACCAGCGTGGAGATGGTTAACGGCGGTGTGGCCGGCAAAAAGCCGGTTATTCTGGAAGCAGAGAAAATCGATAACCGCTGGCTTATTACTTCATATGAATATGAGGATGCAGCCGTGTACAGCAATGGGGAATACGGTTTTACTTTTTCCTTGCCGGAGAGCTGGCAGGGCTATTCGATAATAGCGGAAAACTGGGAAGGTATCGATCCTGAAAGTTCCACCAAAGAAAATGGCCCGCTGATTTCCATCAGACATCCTCAATGGACGGAGCAGAACCCGCGCCAGGATATTCCCATTATGGTGTTTACGCACCATCAATGGAACCTGATTCAGCAAGAAGAACTCAGTGTGGGTGCGGCGCCGATCCCCCCAAAGGAACTGGACCGTAATACCAAGTACGTATTTGCTCTGCCCGCCCGCTACAATTTCGCATTTCCAACCGGGTATGAAGAAGTGGAAAAAATATTGGAAAGCAATCCGCTGAGAGCATTTGAGCCTGGATCCTCAATTAAACCTGTCGAAGCAAATATCAGGATAAATAATTTTAGCTGCTCCCCCCAACAATTAACTGTTACTGGCACTGCCCGGGTTTGGGAAGCCAATGTCCTCTACGAGGTAACCGATAAGAATGACAAGGTTCTGTCTAATGGTTTTACTACCGCCTCGATCGGGGCGCCGGAGTGGGGAGAGTTTAGTTTTTCCATCGAGGGTGATTTAAGTGAGGCCCATGTGTTAAGAGTTTTTGCTGAAAGCGCCAAGGATGGAAGCAGAATGGATACAGTCGAATATTTTCTTAAGCCTTTCGGCAGGGCGGAAATTCTGGCCAAAGAACCCGGGTCAATTCTGGTAGAAGGGGTTTTAGACGGTTATTCTGATCAACCAACCCGGTTCTATTTTGCCATAAGCCCGGAAACAATAATAACTGACGCCAATAACATCCAGCTATCAGAAAGCCAATTGCAGCCGGGAGACGAACTGCAAATATGGGTATCATATCCCGGCCTGGTTCTGGAATCATGGCCGGCACAGGCCGGAGCAGGCAAGATAGTCAGAATAACGGATGATATTGATTGGCAGGGACTGGCCGCCGATTTCAATCCTCTTGCTATCGACGGTTTGTTGGCAGCGATTAAAAACAACCCGGTTGCCGGTGCAGGGAATATAGAGATCACTGCTGATATAAAGCGGGAATTCAATCAGATGGGTGAGGATTACCGCTTTTTTTTTTATGCCCGAGGTAAGCTGGTATGATTTTGATTCTGACGGCGCCGCCATCTCGTATATGATCTTTACCTGGAGCGGTGAATTCGGTACTTTTCCCGAGTCGGTGCCTCCATATCAGGCGGAAGCACGGTTGCGAAAAGTATTTGCCGCGCCTGATGATGCCTATCCGCCGTTAATACATCAGGCTTACCCTAAACTGGTGAGGTTTGACGGCGCAGCCTACTCGCCCTGGCCGGAAAGCTATAACAGTGATACCATGGTTTATGACTTAATAGAATTGAAAGAGCGCCATGATGGAAATTACACCTATTACACCGCTACCGCCAATGAATATGGCTTTGATGTCAATGGTCATTATGAGCCCGGGGCAAATGAGGAGTTTCTTCTGGCCAAGTCAAAGGCTCTGGGACTGGACTATGATTCCACTCTGGAAAAGTTGCTGGCAAACGGGCAAATTACCGGCGCGGAAAAAAGCCGGACTTACAAAATTGAATTCCGTGTTGATACTAACAGCCCGACCCCAAAAATTGTTGCTGTTGACAGACGCTAAACGCTTATCGGTTTGAGCCATTCAAACCAATGGCATGGTTCGGTTGGCGATGATGCCATAGCTCAAACATTTATACAATGATGGGATAGCATAGTGCCAGGGTATATATAAAAGGGGGAATTGCGGTTGGAGGGGTTGTCATCCAGGACTTTATTGCACACTGGCTTACAGATAGTAGGCCTAGTGACAATCATCAAAGGCATAGTAAATCTTATAGCTGTTTGCGGAACTATTCTTGCCAACCAGGAGATGATGTTATTGGGATTACATGTCTCTGCGGCTTTAGCTCCGACGCTTATGGTAGCTGCTGGAGTGTTTCTAATCATCGGGTCAAAAGGTTGGGTTGAAAAACTATATCCCGATAATGAAGAAAAACCTGAGTCAGGTGAAGCCCTTTTTATTTTGGCAATGAAAGTTCTTGGCGCGGTGCTTATCGTTCAGGCTTTGCCCGATGCAGTGCAGATATTATCCAACCTGGTATATCTACAAAGTGTTAGTCCGATATGGAATACCGATGTTCAAAAACAATTTGTATTTACCCATCTATTATCCACTTTACTTTATTTTATTTTTGGTTGGTATCTGCTTAAAGGGGGGCATTTTTTGATACGGATGGCTTTCAAGGATACAAAAGATGACGAATGAATATATGGTCTTAGAGGGTAATCTTTTAATGGGGAGTATAGTGCGCCCATTGTCAGACGGTCTTAGTCAGAAAACAGGCAAAATAACCGCCCCCATGCCTTTTGCGAAAAAATCGTTTCATAATTGACTCGGGGTAACACCCCGAGTTATTGGTTAGGGATGAGAAGATATGAGGATATTGCTAGTAGAAGATGATAAAACGATAGCGATAGGAATAGAATATTCACTTACGCAAGAGGACTTTTCTATAATTCCGTGTCATGACTTTAAATCGGCGCAACAGGTGTTAGCCGAGGAATTAAACCAAATTGATCTATGTTTGTTTGACTTGTCGCTGCCGGATGGAAGTGGGTATGAGTTGTGCAAATATGTTAAACAGCACAGCGACATACCGGTTATTTTTCTAACCGCCATCGATGATGAGGTGAACGTAGTAATGGGTCTGGATATGGGAGCAGATGATTATGTTACCAAGCCGTTTCGCATCCGGGAGCTGATTTCGCGGATAAAATCGGTTTTGCGCCGGTATCATAAGCAGGCTCAGGGCAGAAGCATCATTGAGATAGAAAATGTTGTGATTAATACCTTGGAAGGAAAGGTTTATAAAAATGGCAGCGAAATCACCCTGACTGCTCTGGAGTACCGAATACTGCTTGCCTTCGCCAACCATGTCGGACAGGTTCTTTCCCGAAATCAACTATTGGAACAGATCTGGGACATAGCCGGTGACTTCGTAAACGATAATACCTTAACCGTTTATATAAAAAGGTTGAGGGAAAAGCTGGAAGATAATCAACAGCACCCAACCCTGATTAAAACAGTGCGGGGTTTGGGTTACAAGGTTGGTGAATAGACTGCTGCGTAATAGAGAGGTTCAAATACTCTTACTGGTAATGGGATCAATTAGTATGGCGGCAACGGTTGCCGCTGCTTTTATTTCGCCCTTGGCTGCGTTGCTTACTTTTTTGGCCTGTGGTTTGATTATAGGCTGCAGCTGGATGTATACCAAATGGAGATATCGGGAAATAGCAAAGCTCTCCAAATACCTGCGCCAGATCAGCGGAGGTGATTACTCCCTGGATGTCCGGGACAATCAGGAAGGCGAGCTGAGTATACTAAAAAACGAGATTTATAAAGTTACATTGATGCTTTCAGAGCAGAACTCGCTTCTGCAGCAGGAAAAGCTTCGTCTTACCGATGCCATTGCAGATATATCTCATCAGCTCAGGACCCCGCTGACTTCCATGATGGTAATGGCCGATTTACTTAGTGACGCTAAACTGCCGGAAGCAAAAAGAACCGAGTTCACCCATAGAATACGCATGCAGCTGGAACGTATTGAATGGCTGCTTTCTTCATTATTAAAACTGGCCAGGATCGATGCCGGAACGGTAGTTTTCAAGAAAGATTTGATTTTGGTAAAAGAGCTTATTCAAAGAGCGTTTGAACCGGTGTTAATCCCAATGGATATAAAGGAGCAAACCGTCTCTATCACCGGAGATGATGGGGTATCTTTCCGGGGGGATCTTAATTGGAGCACCGAAGCTTTGATCAATATTCTGAAAAACTGTGTGGAACATACCCCAGAAGGCGGCGTTATTTCTGTTTCCTTTGCGGAAAATGCGCTTTTTACCGAAATAATCATTGCCGATAATGGGGGAGGAATTCCTAAAGATGATATACTCTATATTTTCCAACGTTTTTATAAAGGCGTAAATGCCGGCGAAGGCAGCATTGGTATTGGACTGGCTATGGCTCACAGCATTATTTCCGCTCAAAATGGAGCTATTGAAGTGAAAAGCGAGGGGAACAAGGGTACCCAATTCAAGATAAAGTTTTATCGGCAACTGATTTAACATAAAACAGGGGAGGAGCGTTCTAGCTGAAACCGCCTGGTTTCACGGACTCTTTCGTCTCCATACTCTCAAAGTGACTAAATAGTAATATTACAGTCACTTATCTGTCATTTTGGACAGATATACTTTTACCCATCACCACAAAATGGAGGTTTCATAACTTGGAAATCTTGCAGATAGAACATCTGTCTAAAATCTATGGTAAAGGGGAGACAGCCGTTAAAGCCCTTGATGATGTCACCTTTTCAGTAAAAAGAGGTGAATTTATCGCTGTTGTTGGTCCTTCCGGATCAGGCAAATCTACGCTTTTGCATTTATTGGGCGGAGTAGACCGGCCCACGAGCGGAAGGGTAATAGTGGACAGCACCGACATCTACCGCCTGGACGAGACACAGTTGGCAATCTTTAGACGCAGGCAAATCGGCCTGGTTTATCAGTTTTATAATTTGATTCCAGTCTTGACGGTGGAAGAAAATATTGCCCTGCCCCTGCTGCTTGATGGCCATCAGGTCGATCAGAATCATTTCGATAAAATTGTAAACACTTTAGACCTTCAAAATCGCTTGCCCTATCTGCCGAATCAGCTTTCCGGCGGTCAGCAGCAAAGGGTTTCCATTGGCAGAGCTTTAATCAACAATCCTGCTCTGATGCTGGCCGACGAACCCACCGGCAACTTGGACAGCAAAAACAGTACTGAGATCGTTGACCTACTAAAAATGTTTAACAAAACCTATCAGCAAACCCTGATCATTATTACCCATGATGAACGAATTGCCTTACAGGCTGACCGGGTTATCACTATCGAAGACGGCCGAATTGCCCAGGATGAGGTGATTCGCCCATGAATATCGTAAACATACTGACTTTGAGAAATTTGCAGCGCAACCGAAGACGGACCCTGGTCACCATCATAGGTGTCATTATCTCTGTAGCTATGGTAACGGCGGTGGCGACTCTGGGCATATCCTTTATGGATTTAATGCAAAGAATGAGCATCGCCAGGGATGGAGAATGGCATGTTCTGTATAAAGATATAAATCAAGAACAGCTGCAAGCCGTCAAAAGTGATGCACAAACCGAAACCCTTATCATATCCAGGGATCGCGGCTATGCCCTTTTGGAAGGAAGTCAAAACAGAAACAAACCTTATCTATTTATCAAGGAATACAATACCCGGGGTTTTGAGCAGTTTCCCATTGAATTGACCAATGGACGTCTGCCTCAGACCAACAATGAAATTGTCATCTCCGAGGAAATCGCTCAGAGCGCCAAGGTGAGTTGCCAGATTGGCGATCAACTTGTGCTGGATATCGGGGAGAGATTTATAGCTGAAGGCAAACAGGCCTTGACCCAGCTGACCCCATTACGTCGAACCGGAGACGGTGAGATTGCCGAAGAAACCTTAACAAATAAAACCACCCATAACTACACAATAGTAGGAACTATCGCTCGTCCTACCTGGGAACCCACTTGGGCGCCAGGCTATACCATTATCAGCTATGTGGATGAAAGCATGATAGGTACAAATGAAACCGTGAATGCCTTGGTGGTCTTAAACAAAGTGCAAAGATCACTTTACAACCATGCCCGGGATCTGGCCTTGCAGAATAACATTGCCAGCGTTGAATTTAATAATTCCTTGCTGCGTTATTACGGTGTAACCGAAATTGAGAGCCTGCACAAGACTCTTTATTCCTTGACCGCAATTATTATGGCAATCACTGTAATAGGCTCGGTGGCATTGATCTATAATGCGTTTGCCATCTCTGTTGCTGAACGCTCCCGGTATCTAGGCATGTTCTCCAGTGTAGGGGCAACCAGAAAGCAGAAACGAAACTCGGTATTTTTTGAGGGAGCAGTCATAGCCCTGATAAGCATACCTGTAGGAATCTTATGTGGTCTGGGGGGGCTGACCATTACCTTCTGGTTTATCAATCCGATGATACAGGGGGTGTTCGGGGTATCTGAAGAATTCACGGTGGTAGTAACCCCCATGTCGATACTAGGCGCAGGGGTTATTTCCTTACTGACTATCTTCATTTCCACCTATTGGCCGGCCCAAAGGGCCTCTGATGTCTCGGCTATCGACGCCATCAGGCAATCAACTGATATTAAGCTCACCGCCAAAGCAGCTAAAGCTTCCCCACTTATTCGTAAACTTTTCGGATTTGAAGCCGAAATCGGCTTAAAAAATCTAAGAAGAAACAAGCGCAGGTACCAGGCCACGGTATTTTCACTGGTAATAAGCATAGTTCTGTTTTTGACGGTTTCGTTTTTTACCGATAATCTAAAAAAATCAGCTGAACTATCCCAGGATGGGGTCAATTTTGATATCCAGGTCATCCTGCCGGGAGAAAACCCTGAAACAGATGAAGAACTGGTACAGTCTATTGCAGGTCTTAATAATGTAACCGAATATTCCATAGTAAAAGACTTGACCCTACATTCAAGGATAGATGAAAAATTTATTGCCAAGGAATTACAAGAACAAGTCCGGGAAGATAACCAAATGCTTGAAAACGGGAAATACTCCTACTATATCGATATACATGCTCTAGATGAAAAGAGTCTCAAGGGTTATACCGAAATGATCGGCGCAGATTATGATCAGCTTAGAACTTCACATGAATTATCGGGAATTGTAATTGATAAAATTTCTTATCAGGATTATGATGCCAGAAAATATATTGAGACTAAAGCTATACAGGCGGAAATCGGCCAAAAGATTGAACTATGCCGTATTGATAGGGATTCATCCCAAGAGACCTATTTAAATGAGCTGCAAGTTGCCGCATTGACAGATCAGACCCCAATGGGTGTTTTTCCAGCCGGGCTGGGTGGACTGACCGTTATTGTATCGGAACAAGTATTGGATGAGTTGGCTGCCCAGGGCTTAATTGCTGACACCCGGCTTTTGCTGAAGAGTACTGATCCCATGGCAACTCAACATCAGATTGAGGAACTGTCTGAAAGCAATCTGAATGTCTACAATGTTTATCAGGCCAGACAACAAGAAGAACAGATTATGTTGTTGATATCAGTATTTACCTATGGCTTCATTGTTCTCATCACGGCGATTTGTATTGCTAATATCTTTAATACCATTTCCACCAGCATTGCCCTGCGGAAAAGGGAATTCGCCATGCTTAAATCGGTGGGTATGACCCCCCGGGGTTTTAATAAAATGCTTAATTACGAAAGTATCTTCTACGGCATTAAGTCTCTGCTTTATGGACTGCCGCTTAGCGTAATGTTAATGTATTTGATCTATAGGTCTATGATGTACAGCTTTAGCTATGGCTTAGTACTTCCCTGGACAAGTATAGGGTATGTTATTATCATTGTTTTTGTTATCGTCGGGGCAGCAATGCTCTATTCCAGTTCAAAGGTAAAACAAGATAACATTATCGATGCCTTGAAACAGGAGAATATCTGACAAAGTTGTCACGGGTACGGGGGTGTTGCTATGTTTTGTGCTGCGGACGGGATGGCCTTGTTTTGCATTTATGGCATCAATTGGTTATTATATAATTAGCTAAATTAGCTAATCTGTTTATAAAAGGAGGATGGCGGATGAAAGTGCCCTCCACCGAATTGCAGAACAATTTTGGCAAATACTTGATGCTGGCGGCTCAAGAAGATGTCATCATTACCCGCAACGGCCTTGAAATAGCCACATTGTCAGCCATAAAACACGATGCTGAGAAGCCGGCAGCAATTATGGTCGGCGAGAAGGCGAAAGATTTCAGCTATGGGGGCCGCAAGGCAACTTTTGAGGAATTTGTGGAGCTCACGGAGGACAGTGCGGAGAGATACGAATACATCGATGGCGAGATCTACCTGCAGTCTTCGCCCAAAACCCGTCATCAGTTGGCTCTGACTGAGCTGTTGGGCATTTTTTATAACTGGTTCCAGGGCAAAAAATGTGTTCCCTTCGTAGCCCCATACGACATCACCCTCAGGCGAAACCCTGAAAATATCAATGTAGTGCAGCCGGACATCATGGTTATCTGCGACCTGGAGGAAAAGCTCAATGAGAAGGATTACTACATGGGCACGCCGGCTCTGGTGGTGGAGATCCTGTCGGAAGGGACCCGCCGCATGGACCTGATCAAAAAACTCGATCTCTATATGTCCTGCGGGGTGGAGGAATACTGGATCGTCAATCCGCTAAACCGGGAGGTTATGGTGCACCTTTTCAAGGACAATGATTTTGACCGGCACATCACCTTCAAAGGGGCTGAATTGGCCCAGTCGTTTATCTTCCCGGGACTGAACGTTGAATTGGAGCGCATTTTCAAGTAGCAGCCCCAAGACATTGGGCAGCCTTGGAGAGCGAGATGGTGTGTGTCAATGACCTTGCGGTTTCGGCTTAATGGTCGGTGGGCATATGTTTAGGCAGCAAACGAATAGTATTTAGTAATCAGAACCTGTTCAGTCGGCCCTCAACCGGCCATTTAGAAGCCGCCAGGCAAGGATGATAACTCCCTAAGCTTGGGGAGGCTTGTGCTATACTATGGAATAACAGAAGAATACAGCCAGATATGTCCAACGTATTGTGAGGTTATCATTATGAAGCTGTCTGACATAATGAGCACTGACCCGGTGACTTTGACTCTGGCGCATACGATTCGAGAGGCCAGCCGGGTATTCATCGATCATGAAATTGATGGGGCCCCTGTAATTGACGAGCATGGCCGGATGGCCGGGCTATTGACCAAAAGCCACCTCTACCGGGTATTGGCCGGGGACGGTGATCCCAATGCCACGGTCGGTCAGATCATGACCACCAGCGTGCTTACCGGCCACCCCGATGAAAAGGTGCGGAATCTTATCAAGAGAAGTGTGGGACGGCTCCCGGTAGTCGATCAGGATAAAGTGGTGGGCATGATCACACGCAGCGACCTGGCCTATGCCTATTTTAACTCCTTCATTTATTTATCCAATGAACTACAGACCATCCTGGATTCCACCCATAATCTCATCGTCGCTATCGACAAAAACGCCCGGATCACTTTGGTCAACCGGGCCGCGGAGAATTTCCTGGACATCAAAAGTACTGATGTGCTGGGTCGGGAAATCATGCAAGTCATTCCCAACAGCGGCCTGGTAGAAACGCTGGTAACCGGCTGCCCCAGGCCTGTACAGAAGATTATGCTTAAGAACTCACTGTTCATATCCAACCGCACCCCAATATTAGAAGACGGCGAGATCATCGGGGCGGTGGCGGTTCTTCAGGATATCTCCGAACTCGAAAATATATCCAGAGAACTAGAAAATGTCAAAGAACTTAACCGGGAAATGGATGCCATCATCGAGTCGTCCTATGACGGACTCTACCTGACCAATGGCCAGGGCATAACCCTGCGGGTCAACGAGGCCTTTGAAAAACTGACCGGGGTCCCGGCCATTGAAATGGTGGGCCTCAACGTAGAGGACTTGGTGAGGGAACGGGGCATCGTATCAGAGTCGGTCAGTGCCCTGGTTCTGAAGCAGGGAAAACCCGTGACCATCATGCAGCGGACCCTGGCCGGCCGGACCGCACTGACTACCGGTACCCCGGTGTTCGATCGAAAAGGCCGGATATTCCGGGTGGTTTCCAATGTCCGGGACATCACCGAGCTGATGCAGCTTAAGCAGCAACTAGTGCAGGCTCAAGGGCTGAGCAAACATTATGAATCCGAGTTGCGGGCCCTGCAGATGCAGTACGACACTGAGAAGCTAATCGTCGGTTCACGGATCATGAAAGAATTGCTCGACAACGTCACCCGTATTGCTCAGGTTAAGTCAACCGTCCTGATCACTGGGGAATCCGGTACCGGCAAAGAACTGATCGCCGAGATCATCCACACCAACAGCCCGCGCCGGAAAGGCCCTTTCATCAAGATAAACTGCGGAGCCATCGCCAGTAACCTTTTGGAATCGGAGTTGTTCGGCTACGACCCGGGAGCCTTCACTGGAGCGAAAAAGGGAGGCCGGGCCGGTTACTTCGAACTGGCCGTCGGGGGGACGATTCTCCTGGATGAAATTAGCGAGCTGCCCTTCAGTTTACAAGCCAATCTATTGAGGGTGATTCAGAATAAGGAAATAATGCGGGTGGGCGGAGAAAAGACGATCCCCGTTGATGTGCGCATAATCGCCGCCACCAACCGGGATGTAGGCCAACTGGTGGCCAACAACCAGTTCCGGGAAGACCTGTACTATCGCCTCAACGTTGTGCCGGTTGAGGTCCCGCCCCTACGGGCCCGCAAGGAAGAGATACCTCTTCTGGCCGCCCATTTCATTAAGCTGTTTAACAAGAAATACGATATGCACAAGGAGTTGTTCCCTGATGTCATCGATATACTCATGAATTACGACTGGCCTGGCAATGTCCGGGAACTGGAGAATGTCATCGAGCGGTTGGTAGTGACTATCCCGAGGGATGTCCTGACCGGCGAAGACCTGCCCAATAATCTTAAAAATTTCATGCGCAAGGATGTTCATCCCCAAATATCCGTCGAAGGGGTTCTCCCCTTGAAAGAAGCCGTCGAATTTGTGGAAAGAGAGATCATCTCCCATGCCTACAGCCGCTACCGGGCTACCCGCGAGGTCGCCAGGCATCTCGGCATCGACCCTTCCACGGTTTTACGCAAGGCCGCAAAATACGGCATAACGGCCGAACCGGCCCGGAATGACTGACACCCGGGCAACCGATCGCCTCAAAATTGCCCACGACTTCATACAACTCTGACTCCCCGTCATATTGAAACCATATACCATATAATGCGGTAATTCAGCCCCTTGCCAAACTATTCTGCTTGGTGGGGGCTTTTTTATTGACTGCAGAAATGCATGGCAAAATTGCGCTGCTTTTGCTGTGGTCTCATGCAATCCTGCCTTGAACTTAGCCTTGGCAAACCCGATTGCTCATCCGGAAAAGGCCAATATACAGCCGTCTCCAATCTGCCGCAACCATGGCCAGGCAAGATTACCGGGAGAGCCTGCAGATTTACCTGACGCAGTGCTAAACAAAAAGGCGGCTGTGCCGCAAGCAATCGATATTCATTCCATCAGAAGGCCCATAAATGGGCTTTTTGCAGTTGGCACACATTTTGCTGTTACTAGTGGCAGGGAGAGCATTTGACCGGAAGGACCTATTGACCGGAATCGGATGGATCGGCAATTGTCCGGCGGCAGGTCTGGACCTGACCAGGTTGCAGATGGAAGGGAGTGCGAATATCGTGAATTTTCAAAACATTCTTTTGTCCAAGGAAGAGGGCATCGGTTGGGTAACCATGAACCGCCCCCAGCATCTAAATGCTCTGGATATGACTACTATGGAGGAATTGGATGGAGTCATCGATTTAGTCGCTGCCGACGACGAAATCAAGGTAGTGATCCTTACCGGCGCCGGTGACAAGGCTTTCGTAGCCGGGGGAGACATCGGCTTCATGTTGGGAATGACTCCTATCGAAGCAAGGAAATTTGCCCGTTTCGGTCAGATGGTGTTGCGTAGCATGGAATCGCTGCCCAAACCGATCATCGCGGCAGTCAATGGTTTCTGTCTGGGGGGCGGATGTGAATTGATGATGGCCTGCGATTTCAGCGTTGCCTCGGATATCGCGAAGTTCGGACAACCGGAGGTGGGCTTGGGAGTGACCGCGGGGTTCGGAGGGACGCAGCGGCTGCCGCGACTGATCGGCATGAACAAGGCGAGGGAACTCCTCTACACGGGTGATATCATCGGGGCGGAAGAAGCCGCTCGAATTGGATTGGTTAACAAGGTTGTGCCCGTTTCTGAACTGATCGGCGTTGCCAGAGATATCGCCATGCGGATCATCGCTAAAGGGCAGATGGCGGTTAGACTCAGTAAATCGGCCCTCAATGAAGGAATGCAGACCGACATTGACCGGGCTATGATCATCGAATCAGATATTTTCGGACTCTGTTTCAGCACTAAAGATCAGAAGGAAGGCATGATGGCCTTCCTGGAAAAAAGGAGCCCAGATTTCGGAGAGAAATAGCGGTCCGTGCAAAATGGTGCCGAATCAAACGAAGCTTGAGGAGGGATTTCAGTGGATAGGATTTTGCCTTTCAACGAAGAGCACAGGATGTTCAGGGAAGCCTTTGCGAAGTTCGTATCTGCGGAGATGGTGCCTTACTACCCGGAGTGGGAAGAGAAACAGATGGTTTCACGTGAAGTATTCACCAAAATGGGGGAGCTTGGGTTTTTGTGCCCCTGGGTGCCGGAGGAATACGGCGGCTCGGGGGCTGATTTCCTGTGCTCGGTGATAGTGGCCGAAGAAATCGCCCGTCAGGGTTGCCGGGGGGTATTCGCCTGGCTGCACAGTGACATCGTCGCCCCATATATAGGCACCTACGGCACTGAGGAGCAGAAAACCCGGTGGCTTCCCGGGGTGGCCAGCGGGGAAAAAATCCTGGCGGTGGCCATGACCGAACCGGGCGCCGGTTCTGATCTCGGGGCGATGCGTACCAAAGCTGTTCAGGACGGTGATGGCTACATCATCAACGGCTCAAAAACCTTCATTTCCAATGGCATCCTCGCCGACCTGGTTATTGTCGCTGCCAAAACCGACAGCAAAGCAGGGACCAAAGGCATCACTCTGTTTGTGGTCGAGGAGGGTACTTCCGGGTTCAACAGGGGCAAACCCATCCCCAAGGTGGGATTGCACGCCCAGGACACCGCCGAGCTGTTTTTCGAGGATTGCCGGGTGCCGGGCGCCAATATGCTGGGCGGCGAAGGCAACGGTTTCAAATGTCTGATGGAGAAACTGCAGCAGGAACGGATCATGGTCTCCCTGGTGGCGCAGGCCTCCGCCGAGCACTGTCTGGATCTGACCCTGGATTATGTTAAGAACCGGGTTTTGTTCGGTCAGCCATTGAGCAAATTTCAGAACACTCAGTTCACCCTGGCCGAAATCGCCGCTGAGATCCAGGTAGGAAGGGCTTTTCTGGATCAGCTGGTACTGCAGCACATGGCCCGCAAAAACGTGGTCAACGAGGTGAGCATGGCTAAATACTGGGTATGTGAAATGGAGAATCGGGTCGCCAGCCGCTGCCTGCAGCTGTTCGGTGGCTATGGATATTGCAGGGAATACGAGATATCCCGGATGTGGACGGACGCTCGCATCCAGACCATCTACGCGGGTACATCCGAGGTCATGAAACTGGTCATCAGCAGGGCATTGGGACTTTGATTTCAGAAAGGAGCGATAGATATGAAGATAGAAGGCAAAACCGCCATCATCAGCGGCGGGGCCTCCGGGCTCGGCGAAGCGAGTGCCCGGCGCTTGGCAGGGGCTGGCGCCAACGTGTTGATCCTGGACCTGAATGAAGATCGCGGCCAGGCGCTGGCAACCCAATTGGGCAGCCAAGCCGCGTTTATCAAGACCGATATCTGCAGTAGCACGGACATCGGCTGTGCCCTGGATTTTGTCATCGATAAGTTTGGCCGACTAGACATTGTGATCAATTGTGCGGGTGTCTCTTCGGGGATGAAAACCGCCAGCCGGAAGGGGCCCCACGATTTGGATTATTTCAGGAAGGTAATAAACATCAATCTGGTGGGAGTATTTGACGTAATGCGCCAGGCAGCCTTCCGGATGCTGCAAAACGACCTCAATGATGAAGGAGGCCGTGGAATCGTAGTCAACACCGCTTCTATTGCCGCCTTTGAGGGACAGATCGGTCAGGTGGCCTACACAGCCAGCAAAGCGGCTCTGGTAGGCATGACGCTGCCCGCGGCCCGCGACCTGGCCGGGGAAGGTGTAAGGATATGCACCATTGCCCCCGGATTGTTCGACACGCCCATGATGGCAGCCCTGCCCGAACCGGTGCGGGTCGAACTGGCCCGGAATGTGCCTTTCCCGCAAAAGCTGGGCGATCCCGACGAGTTTGCCATGCTGGCCCAGCAAATCATTGAAAACCCGATGTTAAATGGAGAAACCATCCGCCTGGATGGGGCCATCCGCATGTCTCCCAAATAGTTATGCCATGCAGCTATCTAAAACCATTAGGTTGGCCGGGATGAAGGCTAAAAATGAGGAGGTAATGGATTATGAGAAGAGTAGCAGTGATCGGAACGGGACATTCCAAGTTCTGCTTCAATTCGCCTAGAACTTCAGTGGAACTGCTGTCCGAGGTGGCTATGGACGCCATCCAGGAAGCCAATCTCACTCCGAAAGATATCCAGGCGGTCAACGTGGGCAATGTCCTGGGCGACTTCGAGGAAGGGCAGGGGATGATACAGTCCTTCTTCGCCAACGATATAGGCTGTTTCAACGTGGCGGCGAGCCGCTTTGAAGGGGCTTGCGCTTCAGGCAGTATGGCGGTAAGGGACGCGGTCATGTGGGTGGCATCGGGGTATTATGACATCATGCTGGTGGGCGGGGTGGAGAAATGCACCGCCATGGGAACCCCCCTGGCCACGCGGACTTTCTCCATGTTCGGGGACGCCCACTATGAATTCCCGGCCGGGTTCCTGTTCCCGGCAGTATTTGCCCTGTTGGCCCACTTGTATGCGAGCCAATACAATATCCCTCTGGAGATTCTGAAGGAGCAGATGGCGGCGGTATCCATCCAATCTCATGAGTATGCCATGAAGAACCCCAATGCCCAGATTCAGAAAGCGATAACTAAAGAGAATGTTTTGAATAGTTTTATGGTTTCAACCCCCATCCAGCTGCAGGATGCCTGTCCGTTTTCCGATGGGGCGGCGGCGGTGGTCATCGCTTCAGAAGAGCTGGCTAAAAAGCTGACCCCTAAACCGGTCTACTTCGCCGGCATCGGCCAGGCGTCCAGCGGCAAACTCAGTTCGCAGTCCAGATATCTGCCTCGTATCTACGCTCGGGAACTGGCCTGCCAACAATCCTATCGTATGGCCGGCATGACCCCGCAGGATATGGATCTCTGCGAATTGCATGACTGCTTCAGCATCGCTGCCCTGATAGCCGCGGAAGGGTTAGGCTTCTTTGACTTTGGCAAATCAGGCGAGGCGTGGCTGAAGGGCGAAACCAGGATAGGCGGCAAGATTCCCATCAATATCTCCGGGGGGTTAAAGGCCAAGGGCCACCCGATTGGCGCTACCGGTGTTTCCCAGGTGGTAGAAGTCACCCGGCAATTGAGGGGAGACATGGCGGAGCAAGGCCGCCAGGTCGAGGGTGCCCAAAATGGCATCATAGACACATTGGGCGGCGACGGAGTACTGGTCAGCATGATCATGACCAATCAGTGAGGAGGGTTAAAACAATGGATTATAAACTTACCTTTAAGGACTACGATAAGGCGCTTAAAAAGGATGTACTACTGGGTTTGAAGTGCAACGACTGCGGGGCCTACACCTGCCCCCCGATGATGGTGTGCGGCAAATGCGCCAGCACCAACCAGGAGATTGTGGAGATGTCCGGCAAAGGCAGGATCGTCACCTTTACCACCTGCAACATCGCCGCCGAGGGACGAGAAAATGAGAACCCCTATACCATCGTGATGGTGGAACTTGATGAAGGCCCCTGGATCATGGGCAATCTGGTATCCATGGACCCCAAGAAAGTAACCATGGATGTCATCGGCAAACCGGTGCAGGTCGGCCATCGCGTATATCCCGGTGACAAGTATTCTCCACAACCCATGGCCCGGCCGGCCTTCTGCATTATCGTGTAGGGGCTGCGGGCCTTTGGCCGCGACGTAAACGAGGGCTAATAGTAAGGAGGGTATGAATATGTGGAAAAAGGAATATCAGGCCAAAATGATCTCCATCGAAGAAGCGGCCCGGAAGGTCGAATCGGGCGATGTGGTCGGCACCGGGCTGGCCATTGGTTCAGGATCGCCGGACATCTTCAACGCCATTCTGGACCGGTGGCAGGAATTAAAGGGGGTAAGGATACTCGATACCATCGGACTTTATCCTTTCAAATTCCAGGATCCTGAGTATATGCTGCCCCTGGACGGCCATATCAACTATATGCCGGCATTCAGCATCGCAACCGGCCGGCGCATGAACACGACCAAGCAAGCGGAATTTTACCCGGTTATGAGCTCCGACCTGGCCGATAAGGTGTGGCACAAGTCGGACGTATTTATCGCCAAAGTGACCCCACCTAATTCTGCCGGGTATGTCAATCTGGGGCTGACCAACTTCTACACCCTGGACACCATCCGGCGGGGCCGTGCCTCCGGCAAGCAGCGCGTTACCATTGGCGAAGTCAACGATCAGATGCCGGTGATCTACGGGAATAATTGGATGCATATCTCCGAATTTGACTATTTCGTGGAAAACTCCACCAAAATACCGACATTTGGCCGGGGCACCCCGACCGAAACAGACAAAGCCATAGCCGGGTATGTGCTGGACCTGATAGAAGATGGGGATACCATCCAGATGGGCATCGGTGGGATACCAGAAGCAGTGGTGAGCGGCCTGGAGGGCAAGAAGGACCTGGGGGTCCTGACTGAAATGTTCCCCATCGGATTGCCCCAGCTGGTGGCACAAGGCATTGTAACTAACAAGCACAAACCTTTTCACCAGGGTGTTACCGTGGCCACATTCTGCATGGGTGACGAAGAGATGTACAGATATGTGGAGCAAAACCCGGCCTGTGAATTTTACCCTTCATCATATACCAACAGCCCGGTATTCATCGCCCAGCACCCCAACATGGTGGCTATGAACATGGCCTTGATGGTGGACCTCAGCGGGCAGATTAATTCCGAGGGGCTGGGCCATACCCAGATCAGCGGCTCAGGCGGGCAGCTGGATTTCATGATCGGCTCCTTCTGGTCGCAAGGGGGCAAGGGGATTACCCTGTTGTATTCATCCAGGAAAATGAAGGATGGTTCACTGTCCTCCGCAATCGTGCCTGAGCTTCCCATAGGCTCGCCAATCACCGTACCCCGCACTTACGCCCAGTATGTAGTCACCGAATACGGGGTTGCCAACCTGCGCTACAAATCCAGGACCGAACGCGCCAAGGAGCTGATCGCGGTGGCTCATCCCGACCTGCGCGGGGAGCTGTACGCCAGCTTGAAAAAGAATTTCTTTCCGTTCGCCAGCATGGCTAGTATAAAATAGGGGGGAGGGGATTGAGCCGACGGGAATGATTCTTCAAGAGCTCACAAAAAGAGCCGGGCAAAAAGGCTGACGGCCAGGTAATGGGGGAATGATGGTCCAAGGTGCGCCAAGGTTGCACTGACAGGACGGAACCCGAAATGACTTGGCTATCAGCCTTCGTTTGCTTTGAAAGAAGCATCCGCGCCGCACTGCCCATTCCATACGGACTCAACCCTCACAAACAAAGGTTGAGCCCGTATGGAATTTTGAATAATGATTCTGGTATAAAAAGATATTAGATCATTCGTTGTTCTTAAATCCACATGTGCATAACGCGTATCCCGCCACCACGCCCATCACCAACGAGAAATCTCTTGGTAGTGGTTGAAAAGTCGGTATGCTTATGAACCACGGAATTAGATTGAAGAGGCATAAGGACAGTGCAGGGATAGCGACCAAAACCAACTTAACCCAATTTATTTTTTTTTGCTGATGGATTTGAGAGCTAATGCGTGACTCAAACCCTAATAAAACACCGATTAAAAGAACTGAGGCGAAAAGACCGATAACTGCAAAATCACTGGATTTCGGGTATACTAGGCGTAATTTCGTAAGAATGGTTGTTAAATTATAGAACAGGAGATAAACAAGGGCCCATAATAATACAACAACCGATAAATATTTCTGCATCTTGTATATCCTCCTGGTGTATCAGTTATGGCTAATAGCCATAAAACCATATTCCCCCATCTCCTATAATATGTTTTTTAAAGGTATCGTTCCAATATAAATCGGCAGTCCAACTATGCGAAATTGTTTCGATTAAGTTATTCTTACGTACAGGATTCCACCCGCCGGCCCTGGTGGTGGAGAGGGACCCGCCGCATGGACCTGATCAAGAAACTCGACCTCTATATGTCCTGCGGGGTGGAGGAATACTGGATCGTCAATCCGCTCAACCGGGAGGTTATGGTGTACCTTTTTAAGGACAATGATTTTGACCGGCACATCACCTTCAAAGGGTCTGATTTGGCCCAGTCGTTTATCTTCCCGGGACTGAACGTTGAATTGGAGCGCATTTTCAAGTAGAGGTTTTCTCGGAGCTGGGCAACACGGGACCACTGGGAAAACAAATACAATCTTATGGTATTGAAAGTGCAAGATATCAGTTTGTTTTTGCATAACCATTTTAGTGGTGACTGAAACCTGGAAAAAGGATGATCAATAAAATGAAAAGAGTCTTTATATCTGGGCTGGTTGTGCCCTTGATGCTTTTTGCTGTAGGAACAAGCGGTTTAGCCAGCGCGGCCCAAGGCGATGATGATGTTCGTGAAAAATTAAGAAATGAAGGGGTCTGGTTGACTCCAGAAGAAAGTGCGCAACAGAAAGCTGAATTGGATAGCCTGTTAGATTCCTTAGACAGTGCCGCCGATATGCTGGAGAGTATGCCTGCTCTTTCGGTAAGCGTACAAATAAACGGCTCGTTGGTGAATGCTCCGGCGGATATGGATGTAGTTGAAGGACAGGTTATGGTTCCTATTCGCTGGGCGGCTGAACAATTGGGGGCCAGTGCTGTGGAGTGGGATGCTGCGACCCGAACCATAGCCATTGAGACCGGTCAGGATTTCTATAGTATGGAGAAACTGGCGTCATATAGCAGAGGGCTGAAAATCAGCACTGAGGAACTGGAAAGCCGGATCTGGCCGCTTCCGGAAAAGGTTGAAAACCTGCAGATAGCCGATCTGGTGTCTGACCGCAAATGGATTCTGGAGCTGAAAGAATATAAGGCCAGACTGATGGACCCAGCCTTGGCCCCGGATCCGGTCAACATATGTATTGCCAGCGACGATGGCCGCTATGAACACAGTTCGCTGATATACAGCATTGACAATCGCCAGGGACATTATTATCTGCCCATGGACTGGCTGGAGTATCTGTTTAAGGCCAGGGTTCATTATGACCAGGCCGCTAATCTGCTATCTATTCAAACTCCTGATGTGGATTTAATCAAATCCGAAATTGCCCGGTTAGAAAACGCTCTTATTCCCTCCAGCCCTGACGAAGCCGTCAAACTATGGGGCCGGGGCGAACAGACCCGCAACGGGGCCTTGCAGTATTTGGCCTTATCCCCGCAATTGCGCCAGGAAGCAGACGCCAGTGACTATGTCCGGCAAAGCTACTGGGTTACGGGCATGTCCAGCCCCTGGGTGGGGCCGATCACCATAGTGTCCCAGGAGCAACTCAGTGATACCGAGATAGAGTACACCCTCTCTTTCCCTGAAATGACCTCAAGCCCTCCCCATACCACCGCAACAGAAAAGCTGATGGTGGAGAAGCTTATCGACGATGGCGGGGGAGGATGGTTTATCACCCGGGTATTGCAGTCCAGCGACTATGGAATTATTGACGGCCCTAAGCATTATATAAGGCATGATGTAGACGGAGGCGGTAAGTATGTAACCGCACAAATAACGGTCAATCACCTCAATAACCAGTGGGAATTGACCGTAACCAAGGATGATTCTGAGGCCGCTGTCGAAATATTTAAGGGTGATAACAAGGGTTTTGACGTATCAACCATTGCCGCTGCTCATATCATCAGCCCGGATACGGTAGATTTTCTACTTGTAACCGATTACCGGAGCATGCCCTTTGGAGGATGTGGCTATGAGTTATACAGTTTGAAAGACGCAGCCCTAGCCCAGATTGATCTCTCCACCATAACCCATGGCACGCCGTTCTCCATTCATGTGGATGAAGTCCGCCGCTCGGCGGAGATCGAAAGCAATGGAGCTGTTGCAGCGGTGCCGCTGTCAGACTGGGATATGCACGGTTACCAGCAATACGGAAATGAGTTTTGCCAGAATTTCTTTATCAGCATGGACTTGCAAAGCGTAGACGGAGAGGCCTTGCCAGAGATCGTCACTACCGAGGTCATTGCCGCGACACTGCCCCATCACTTGACTTATCTGCATACCACTTATAAATATGTTAATGGAGCCTGGAAAATAGAACAAACCGACTTTTCGGATCAACCGTCTCAGCATATTTAATCAAACCTGGGGATGGAGAACGAACATTGAATTCATTTTTACGAAAACATGGTAAGCAAGCCTTAAGCTTGGGGATCGTTCTGCTGCTGGTTTGCGGCACCGTTTTTTTGACGGTTGACTGTTATGTGGAGCGGGTCGGGGCTAAGTATATTTATTCGGCGCAGGAGGTGCCGGAAGCTGATACGGTCCTTATTCTAGGGGCCTATGTATATCCCGACGGAACATTGTCGGCCATGCTCAAGGATCGTGTAACCGTAGGGCACGAGCTATACCAACAAGGCAAAGCCCCCAAAATCATCGTGAGCGGCGACCATGGACGCACGGATTATGATGAAGTAAACACCATGAAAGAATTTCTTAAGAGCAAAGGTATGCCCGGTCAGGATATATTTATGGATCATGCCGGTTTCAGCACCTATGAAAGCCTGTACCGGGCCAGGGATATTTTTCAGGTAAAGAAGGTTATCATCATAACCCAGGAGTATCATCTGCTGCGGGCGGTTTTCATAGCCAGGGAACTGGGTCTGGAAGCCTATGGGGTGGCTTCTGACAAGCATGATTACGGGCAGGTCATGGCTGCTTACGAAGTGAGGGAGATGGCGGCCCGGAACAAAGATTTCTGGCTGGCCAAGGTAATCAAGCCCCAGCCTACTTTTTTGGGTGAAGTTATCCCGGTGTTCGGTGATGGCGGGGCCACGGACGACAAATAAACCGATGTCTTTGTTGGGATGCAATACTTGTTAAAAGCAACCAACACCAGGCGAAACACAAGCTTTATTAGCGAGTAATATTAGGAGGTTGATACATAATGAAACAAATCCTGTCGGTTCTGCTGCTGGCCTTATTCTTTATTGCCGGCCCGTCTTTTATAACCCCGGCCCAGGGGCAAGAGAGAGTCTCAGTCTTTGTAGACGACCTGCCCTTAGAGCTCGATGTTTCGCCGGTAATCGAAAACGGCCGTACTCTGGTGCCCTTCCGGGCTATAGCGGAGGCCATGAACATAGTTGTCAGCTGGGACGATCAATCGCGTACAGTAAACGCAACTGATGGGGTCACGACGGTCCGTCTGCAAATCGATAACCGTACTGCTTACCGCAATAACAACCCTCTGACATTAGAGGCGGCGCCGCGGATATCTAGCGGGCGCACCCTGATACCGCTGCGCTTTTTCAGCGAGGCCTTCGATTGCCGGGTGGAATGGAACAGCGAAACATACCGGGTTAGCGTCGCCACTCCCCCCAAAGCCATGACCGTCATAGGCTTCTATGCCCTGGGTGACAGCCAAACCAGCAGTTGGACCGACCTGTTTGGCCAGAGCTATCCCAATGCCGCTGAAGGCAACACCGACGTGGTATCCGAATTGGCTCTGGGCTGGTACAGTATTGACAGTCAGGGCAGCCTGCTGGATAAAAGCCGCACCGGATGGCAGCGCCCCGAGGGTTGGGAACAGGTATTGGATGGTGCTGAAAAACACCATTTATCGAGCGAGATGGTAATCCATGTGACCGATAGCGATGGCGCCATCTCCGCGCTGTTAAACGACCCGCTTGCCATGGATCGGGCGGTAAAAGCCATTGCAGCCGAAGCCGGGCAATACAGCGGGGTCAACCTGGACTTCGAAGGTCTGGGCTATAATGATAGCGGAGAACAACTGAGAAAGGTGCAGCGGAGCTTTACCAGCTTCGTCGACATGCTGGTCCGGGAACTGCACGCCAACGGCAGCAGGCTGACCCTCACCCTGCATGCCCCCAACAGCGCTTACCCCGGTTACGACTACCAGGCCCTGGGCCGGAGCGCTGACCGGATCATTATCATGGCCTACGATTACGGCCCCAAGCCGGAGCCTATCGTCCAGGTGACTCAGGCTGTGGAAACAGCCATCGCTGCGGTTCCTGCCAATAAGCTGATCCTGGGCATTTCCGCCCCCAGCGAAACGGCTGCCAGCATTAACGCCAAGGTGGGCATCGCCAAGCGTTATAATCTGAACGGTATTGCCTTATGGCGCCTGGGCTTGATTGATGACGGGATGTGGCAAACCTTGAGAAGCAGCCTCACCAAATAATTGTGCCGTGGGGACGGGGTTTATGAGTAAATTTTATCGGTTATAGCTGGCTTATACTCTATATCATGCCTTTCAGGGGTGGCGAGGTTGTACCCATCTCAACGCCGGGTTTTAATTCTGATTAGAAATGGCCAAACTACATATTATTTGGTATTTTTCGAAAGGATAGTTACATGGCTGAATTCCCGTCGTTTGAGCAGGTTCTGGACGCTCAAAATCTCTGTACCGACTATCAAGTTCAGCATTGGCTTCGCTATGAGTTGTTTACGCCTCAATTCTGGTTGCTGGCAGCCATGCTGGTTTTGCCCTGGTTGGTTTGGTGGCGGTTGGTGGATAAGAAAAGGCTGCTGGAAATCATCATTTATGGTTTGATGATACAGACTATTGCCACCTCACTGGATGAAATCGGCTGCCAGCTCAACTGGTGGGAATATCGTTATGATATCGAGCCTCTTTTTCCCCGATTGATCCCTATGAACTTTACCGTACTACCCATAGCTTACATGTTGATTTATCAATATTATCCGCAATGGAAAAGGTTTATCTTAATGAATACCCTGGCAGCGGCGCTGTTTGCCTTTGTCGGAGAACCGCTGCTCATATCAATCGATATCTACGTGATGCTATTGTGGAAGTACTGGTATTCGTTTCCGATATACATAATGATTGCGATATTCTTGAAAGCGGTAATGCAAATGATTATGAAGGCGCACCACCGTTTTAACTGAATCAGCAACGCTATGCCTTGTATCAGCTCCGGTCATCAAGAGCCTGGAACACTTCGCCCGTCCCGCTGCAATACTCATCGAACCAGCTGAAAGGACGGGTAAAGATGAAAAAGTCAGCGATCTCTGCTTCGTTTATTCGGATTAATCAAGAAAGATTCTTGATCTGTGTCTGAGGTGGGAATGGGGGCATTTAAGTGTGTAGATATTTATTATCTTATCTGATGCCAGTAAAAACAATGAACCATGGAAAAATAGTTGTAGTGATTAGAGGCTTAAAGTTTGAAGCTGAAACCTGGCTTGAGGTTATACGGCAGATCGAAGAGAAAATCGAATTCTATCGGAAAGAAATGTCTGCCGATATGAGAAATGTTACTTACTCGTTGCCTGGAGGTAACCTTCATGGTAAATGGAATCCAAATTTAATAGTATTAAAAAATGATATTAAGAATTTACAGGTCCTCGAAGAGTATCTCAGGAAACACCATCCCCGGAATTATAGCAGCTTATAGCATCTTGCCATATCGCTTAAATTGCGACAGGGTGTCGAGTTGTTACAAATTTTTTGGGAGCAAAAGTTAAGGCTGGTCGGCGGAGCCGCCATTTTTTGCCGGGGGCGTGTTTTCAATATATATGCTGTGGCTCGGAAATGCGAAACTCACTCCCAAGTCCTCAAGGATCTCCATGATTCTTAAATTTATATCTTCGCGTACTGCCAGGTGTTCTGCCCACACCGTAGTGACAGTAAAAAAGTAAACCTTGATATCCAGACTACTATCATTAAAGTTTTCTAAAAAAACCATTATAGTTTCGGGATGAACCTCGGGATGGTTTTCCAGCAAGGTTTTGATTCTGCTTACACATTGCTGCACTTGCCAGCGGGTGGCATCATACGTAATTTGCAGGTAAAAAGAGACCCGCCTTTTGCCTCGGCGCGAATTATTGGTGATAGCCTCATTGGCAAGCGTAGCATTGGGAACCAGTATTAAGGATTCATCAAAAGCCCTTATCCGGGTAGTTCGGAAAGTTATAGTTTCCACTATGCCATCAGTCGTGCTGGTGGTAATCCAGTCTCCCGAAACAAAAGGTTTTTCCAGGATAATAACAATTCCGCCAAAGACATTGGCCAGAACGTCTTTGGCTGCCAAAGCGAAAGCCAGCCCGCCCAAGCCCAGACCAGCGATAAAGCCGTTCACATCATATCCCCACTCCTGGGCTATTACTACTATTACCAGAGATAAAAGCACAAACCGGGCTATTTTAGAGAAAAAGGAAATGATGATGCCGTCCAGATTAAATTTGCGCTGCAGCTCCTGTGACAACGGCGAATCGGTTTCAGCCAGCGCATACAATCCCCAGGCGATCAGAATAATGATCAGAGAGCGAAACAGATTTAATATCAGTGTATCCGCGGCAGCACTTAAAGGCAGATAACGGAGTGCACAGTAAATCCCGGTTAGCAGAATAAGCCATTCTGCCGGCCTGTAGAAAGCGGCCAGTAATTTGTCATCATAATCATTGCCGCTTTTTTGGGCTATTCCCTCCAGCCAGGGGAAAACACGTTTCTTTACTATTTTGCCAAGGATATAAAACCCCAGGAGTATCAGTAAAGCGATGACAGCCGATTGTACTATTTGGTAAGTCCAGATGGTATTGAGCCAGGTCAGACCGAGTTGATCAAAAATTTCATTCATAGCTTCTATTGGCGGTTACCCGCATATTTATTCCTTTCTGATCTATGGCAATTATATTAGCACAGTTCGAAGCCAGTTTGCACATATAAAGAAAAGGAAAGCAGGCATAAGAAGAAAGAGCTTACCAGCGGGAAGGGGGGAGGTTATTGGGAAAACGGCTGCGCGGGGAACTCTCATCATAATAAAGATGATAGTGATTCTCCACCCGGATTTCCGGGGTTTTATGCTCCAAACATAGTTTGAGGCTTCCGGTTAAGGCTAATCCGGCAAATAGCAGGGCCAGAAGATAGGGCCACCAACCCGTCAGCATCAATCCATATGCAGCAAATTGACATAGCAACAGGCTAAAAACCACCAAGCCGCAATGTCGGCTCTGTTTTGACAAATCAGCATCCTCCTGAACTCATTTCATTACTGAGTTTCCACTATATCGCAGCCCTTTATACCTTTTACAATGACAAGCCTGTGGTTTGCATCCGCGGGCGGCAATGTGCCAAAATCTTTGCATTGCCAGTGTCACGACCCGGATCATTGACTTGATTCACTTCAACGCAGAAATAGTAAAAACATTTGCGCCATCAACGCCTTTAATGGCAATAAGCCAATTTCTGCTTTGAACAAAAACGACTCAAGTTATAGAATAAAAGTAGACAGAGAAGCTGAAGAAGGGGTGAGTCTGGTGAGCGAAAACAGCTCGCTTTTACCAGGTAAGTTTTTTTTCGAGTACATTCCTGACATCGCATTAATAGTAAAGCCGGACGGTCAGATAGTCGAAGCCAATCCGGCTGCTTGTACCGCTTACGGTTACGACCGGGAAGAGCTTTTGGAATTGGATATCTTTAAGCTTACCCCCGCATATCTGCATGGACTTCTCTTGGAACAATTCAAGAAAGCCAAAAGAGGCGGGGCGCTGGTCGAGATGCTGCAGCACGACCGCGAAGGCCAGGATATCCCGGTAGAAATGAATCTGCAGCCGGTGCGCTATCAGGACCAGTTATACTTTCTGTGCTCTATTCGAGATATCACCCATCTGCTGGAGATCTTATCAAAAAAGGATCATTTGAGCTGGCTGACCCGCATGTTTACCAACATTTTCATGCATATCACCGATGGGGTTATGATCCTCGATACTGAGGGCCACATTAATGAAGTCAATCTGGCTGCGGAGAGAATCCTCAATAAAAAAGCGGCCCAAATGAAAGGGCAGCCCATTGGGCGGATATTGGGCATTAAAACCCCTTATACCAATGAACTCCTGCGGCGGGGAAAACCGTACAGTGATATCGAGATATTTGTTGAGAGCGGCGGGAAAAATATTCAACTGACCCTGACCGGAAACCCGGTAAGAGATGAAGAGGACCGCCTCAGCGGCGGCATACTTTTCATGCGTCCTATCGAGAACATCCATAACCTGGTGCATCGCTTCACCGGAAACCGGGCTAGTTTTCAGTTCGATGATATCGTTACTGTAAGTGACAACGTTTTAGAAACCATTCGCCTTGCCGCTCAGGCCGCCGGAAGCATGAGCAACGTGCTTTTAGAAGGCGAAAGCGGAACCGGCAAAGAGGTTTTTGCCCAGGCCATCCACAATCAGGGCAGCCGCCGCAGCGGGCCTTTTATCGCGGTCAATTGCGGAGCCATCCCGCGCGAACTGGTGGGGAGTGAACTGTTTGGCTATGCTGAAGGAGCCTTCACCGGAGCCAGAAAAGGGGGCAGCCCGGGAAAATTCGAACTGGCTTCGGGGGGGACCCTGTTTCTTGATGAGATCGGCGACATGCCACTGGAGCAGCAGGTTACCTTGTTAAGAGTCTTGCAAGAAAAAAGCATTACCAGAATCGGGGACAGCAAACTCATACCCATTGACGTAAGGGTGATCTGCGCCACCAACAAGAACCTGTGGGAAGAGGTTGAAATCGGCAGCTTCCGAGCCGACCTTTACTACCGCCTCAATGTTATTTCTATACAGATTCCGCCCTTGCGGTCGCGTATCAGAGACATCCCGCTCCTGTTCGATTATTTCCTGGAGGCTATTCGCTCCAAAACGGGGCGCCAGTTCTTCTATGATAAAGAAAGCTTGATGAAGCCTTTGCAGAGATACCATTGGCCCGGCAATATCCGGGAATTGCAGAACGTGGTTGAACGCATGGTCAATATAGCCGGCGGGCCGAATTTGAGCATAGAGCATTTGCCCCCTGAAATAAGAAAGAACGACTTCGCAGGCAATTCATTCAATCGGGCGGGCAAGGCCGAAACCATATTTGAAGCCCGGCAAAACAGCAAAAAGCAGCGGGCTGAGCAGGAAAAACAGAACATCATGGCCCTGCTGGATAAATACAATGGAAATGTAAGCCAGGTAGCCCGTGAGATGGGATATGACCGCAGCACCATCTATAGAAAGATGCGCAATTATAGTATCCAATCAACATAATAGCGTTGCATCATATTGCGTTTTGCAACATAATGCAACATAAAGCCGCAGTGGCGCAACAATTCGTAATAAATAAGTTGGCTAGCCCATAATTGGTATAGAAAATAAAAGAACCGTTTAAATCGCCGTTTGCGGCGATTTTATATTTTTTATTGCCGGCATGGATGATTTGGCATGAAGATTGCTTATATATTAGAAGCAGAACCAGTTATTTTGCAGTACTATTTTGGGGGAGGTTGAGGCCAGGAGATGAATATTCGTCGCGGCAGGGATGATCCCGCAGTGTAGGAGCAGCCAGGCAATCAGGATGAGGTCGCTGCGGGTGTAGATTATGAGCGGAACGCATCCGTATCCTTCGCCAAGGAATAGACGACCCGGCGATTGCCCTCAAGAAAGTTCAATGTCATCAAATCACCTATAGAAAGCCCATAATAAATGGGATGTAGCGCCAGGAGGAGTTATTAAATACGTATATAAAATAAAGAAAATCTGTCAGGTTCCAGAAACACTGGCAGAACTAGAAAAAGGGCCTGCTAAGCAAGGAGTATAGGGCGGATTTTAGCAAAGGCCTATTGAGAGGAGGAGCATACTTGGCGCGGATTGATGACCTGGTTCTGAAGAATGCTTTGATAGCTAATTACGAAGGAGAGATTAAGGATAGGAAGCCTCATGGAATAGGTTGTGCATATTATCGCAGCGGCGGACGTTATGAAGGCAGTTGGAAAGAAGGTAAACGTTCCGGTTATGGCAAGGAATTCTATCCGGATGGGACTCTGAGATACGAAGGAAACTGGGAGAACGGGCTGCGCAGTGGTTATGGCAAATCTTACTATACCACCGGTGAACTGGCCTATGAAGGAGAATGGTCCAAGGATAAACCTGTTAATTATCCGGAATCATACTTAACTCCCTAAAAATAATCCCCAAAATCTTTTATTAAATTGCTACCCCCACCCCTTCACAATATTTCTCTCTAAACCCGCTTAAACCTAAGCGGGTATCTTTTTGCCCATTTTAGGTTGGTCTCCTGAGCTTCCCCTATCTAACCTCGATGGGATCACTGATCACCCCGGTTTGCTTTAACTTGAATTCTGCTTCGACAGTAACGGTTACTGTGGGATAAATCTGTTCCCAATTGTATTCAATTTCCTCCCAAACTCCGGGGTTGGTACGATGGATCTTGTCCCCAAATCCCATGACGTCTGAATACAAGTCCTGGCTCTTTTTCACCGCCTCCAGGCAGCGTTTTTCAATTTCTTGGTTAACCAGATTTTCAACCTTCTGCCAGTTTTCCGGAGCTATTTTAACCAAAGCATCGCTTTCTTCCACTAAAATTCCGCTGGCCTTAATAACAACTTTAAACTCGATCCCGCTATCTGTAAAAATCGGCTCAATTTTAGTTTTGGAATTGTCAATGCGAATCGAGACGTTCTTGGTACTGTCATCGACGGCGATGGTTATAGCCCCGGTTTTCACCTGATCGTTCAGAAACAATAGGCCTTGACTCTCTTCTTCATTCATCAAGCCCTGCATTTTGTCACCTCGAAATAAAGCAAAACCGATGGCTTCAAAGGTTTTCCTTTGTGGCTGATTTTCTGTTTCAGCTTCGCTGCCGCCCTGAGTGCCGGAAGATGGATTCGGAGTGCTGCCTGCCTGGTTTTGTATGATAGGTGAGCTCGGCTCTCGAGGAGTAAAAATAGTCATATAAGGTATTACGGTTTCTTTTCCGGGAGTCAGCAGGGCATAAGAGACATTAAATAAATCCGTCCCTTTCACATTGGCAATATTGGTCCGAGCATTTTTAAGAATACCATCGATCTCTGCTGATAGACTGGGCTCGTACTCGGGTTGGGAGTTGAGGAAATCCGATGCCATGCCTTTACATATTACGATCCAGGTGCGCTCGCGGATCTCCTGGTGTCTCAGCAAGAAATCCATGATCTGGCCCAATCCGTGGCGGGCTGTTTCCTCCCCGATGACCACCACGACTACCTGGCCGATAAAAAGCTTTCTGGAGGAGCGCAGATCCAAGTTTCTTCCCGCATCCCAAATGGTATCCCCATTGATGGAAATGACATGGTTGGTGTGGCTCTTCTGGGGATCAGTTATATCACTTGAGCTGCCCATTCCCCCGCCTCCTTGAGGAGGTTTGGCGGAGAGGATAGTCAATCGAAACTGGGGTTTCCCATCCACTGCCAGGTAGTCAAACCCGAGAGCGGTACTGAGGTTCATCTGCTGAGTTTCTCTTCGGCCCCAGCAACCGGCGATGGAAAAAGGCATTAACGCCAGTAAAACTATTATTAGAATTTTTTTGCGATAATTTACTTTACCCATCCTGCGGCATCTCCTTTTTGCGTAAAATCGCAATCAGCAGGACCAGGGCCGGAATGATCAATTCAACGGTATATCCATAGTAAGGCCAGACCTTGGACAAAAACTCCACCACTTGAATATAGGTTCCATAAAAAATATTTCCAGCCAGGATGGTTACGCCTGCCACCGGGATCGCCGCCCATTTGTATTCTTTAAGGCCCAGAGTGGTGGCAGCGGCTATGCTGGATACGTGGTAAAAGATAGCCAGTTTTACGGTGACTCCGGCTACCCAGATTATGACGATAACCAATTCCATGCGTTCCAGGATACCGGCAACAGAAATATAACGGGCCAGGGTGTTTCCCGAATAGGTCAGGCGGCTGGTAAACAGATCGCCGAATACCCCGATGGTGGTAGCCACTACCGCCGTTGCGATAACACCAGCAATGAGAACCATTCCCACCGCTGCTTTGAACCCCTCATTCTTTTGATTTAAGTAGGGAAAAAGCATTAATATTATAAATACCTCACCCCGCCAGGCCGCCGGAGTCATGCTGCCCTTTAGAACCGGCATCCAACCGTTTTCGAGTATGGGCAGGAAATTACTCGGATTAATATCTTTTACGACCAGAATAATGAGGATTGCCAGAGAAAAAACGAATATGGGAAAAACGATTTCATTATGGCGGGCTATTACTTCGATGCCTAAATACACCCCATAGACGGCTACTCCGGCCAGTACCAATTGCAAAACCAGCACCGGGGTTTGAATAAGAAAATTGGTGTTGATGAATTGAGCGCCTTCGATCACCATAACCGAAGTGATATGGATAAAAACCCCAGTATAAAGGAAACCCAAAATTTTTCCGGGAATTTTGCCGACTATTTTCGGCAAGTACTGAGTGAAGACTTCATCAGGGAAGCGCCTGGCCAGCAACATGCAAACCAACGCCACCATCAAGGCATAAAGCGTAACCGGGACCAGAAGGGATATCCAGGCGTCCGGTCCGGCCCCTTTGGCGGTGATGGAAGGAACATAAAGAAATGAAGTGGCCAAATCAGCAATTAATAGTAGAAATAGTAATTGCACACTACTGATCCGGCCTTTATCCAGCATCATTTGTCCCCTTTCTCCTGGTCAGGGTGCCGCCTCTTGCTGCGGGAGGCCTGGGTTTTAAATCATTGTCCTGCCTTATGGGATCAATGTATCCTGTCAAACGAGGCCGTGACTTCATCATCCAATTGGGAAATCTGATAAAACTGTCCTTTAAGTCTCCCAGGCTCAAGGGCGCCAGGGGAGACAGGTATGGTACTCCGAAAGAACGCAGCGAAGAGGTGTGGAGATTTAATAGCGACACTCCGGCCATAATTCCGAACAGTCCCAACACCGCCCCGGCTCCCATGAAAAAAAACCGCAGAATGCGAACGGTATTGGCCAGAGATAATGAAGGGATCGAATAGGAGGCAATAGCGGTGATTGCAACCACCACAACCATTCCTGAAGATACTATTCCCGCACTTACTGCTGCCTGGCCTACCACAATGGTTCCCACTATACTGATTGTCTGTCCGAAAGTACGGGGAAGCCGTATACCGGCTTCCCGCAAGATCTCGAAGCTTAATTCCATCAGCAGGGCTTCTGCAAAAGCGGGAAAGGGCACCCCCTCACGATTGGAGACCACGGTAACCAGCAGCGATGGAGGAATCAATTCTTGATGGTAGGAAATGATAGCTACATATAAACCGGGCGCCAGCACAGCAATTAAAAAGGCTACCCAGCGAAGCGACCTGATCAGCGAAGCATACCAGTAGCGATTGTTGTAATCGTCGCTGGAAGAAAGCTGGTTGGCCAGAGTGCAAGGCATGAGCAGGGCGTAAGCTGTGCCGTCGATAATTAAGGCTGCACCTCCTTCAAGCAGGTGGGCAGCCAGTCGGTCGGGTCGCTCCGTAGAGTCAATACTGCTAAATAGAGAATATGGACTGTCCTGAATGTGTTCTTCGATCTGGCCGCCGCTCAATATCCCATCAACGTTAATCCGTTCCAAGCGTATCTTTATCTCTCCAACCAGTCCTTCGGGAGCAATACTTTTAAGATAAACCAGATCTATTGTAGTTTTGGTTATTGATCCCACCGATAATTTTTCTACCGCCAGCTGTGAAGTGGGTAAACGTTGGCGCAATAGCCCCATATTGGTATGTATGTCTTCATTAAATGCCTGGGAAGGACCCATTACCGCAGTCTGACTTACCGGCTGGGAAACCTGACGCTTAAGACTGTCATCAGGCATCAGGATCAAGAGTGCGGTGTCCTGTCCCTCTACCAGGAGACATACTGATCCTTTGCAGATATGATCCGTGATTTCTGGCCAATGCCTGGTTTCTTGCATTCTGGCTGCAGGGACCACGCTTTTTTTTAAGCAAGCCAGGAGGCGTTTGCCTATTAAACCGTCTTCTATCCCAAGTAAAGATCTTAAAAGGCTTTTTTGTAAAAGATCATCATTGACCAGGCTGTCAAGATAAACAAGCAAGGCTTTGGCAACCTTTTCCGAACCGATTATAAATTCATGGATAATCAGATCGTCGCATCGATCGAATATTTCTTGCAAGGTGCGTCTGTTCTGATTAAAATCATTACCCATGGTTTGCACTTCGATCACCGATCCAAATTCCTGCTGCTCTGCAAAAGGTTTGCCGCCTTTCAAGGGCTTTATGGCTTTAATAAGGTTTGCCAACCGTGTAAACATATACCAATTCCTTATTACTAAATAGTATTTGATAAACCTATGATCTACATCATTAAATGACAATAAAAGTGTTGCATCTATTCTCCCTATTATTTAGTTTTTCAAGTATTTCTAAAACCATTCCCCTTCTTCCCGGAAAAGAGGAAATGTAAGCTGCGGTCTTTCCTGGTTTTTTAACTTGACAGTGAACGCTATAACAGGGATGTCAACACAGTTCAGGAGTGCTGATTTATGTCTATGGTTGCTGACGTGAGGGGAATGGCGCGCTGAGTGGAAGATGCGAGCTGTTGGTTGTCGGAATGGATGTACAAAGTAAACGCCCTATGCTAGAGCCCTTGACTACAGCTATCCACAAACTGCTTAATTCAGCAACACTGAAGGTTATGAAAGACTGGTGCAGTGGATGCAAAGCATAAGCGAGCAGAACGGCAAGACGGATACGATCGTCGGCTTCGAACCCACTGGACATTACTGGTTTCACATGCCTCTAAAATCTCTTTGTTATGAGGTTTTATGATGTGTTACTGTCAAACTCGAGTCCATCATCCATCATTTTCGAAAGCCGAAACATGGAAATAAAAGAGGCTATCTTTTTGATAGCCTCTTTAGAATTTCGATATAGTAGTGGCGGAGAAAGGACTTCAACATTACATAACCTTATAGACCTTATTGAACCTCCGAATTTAATAAATAAAATTAACTAATTTGGGTTAACTAATGAACTTGACTTATTTGGATTGGTAATTTGGACTCATACTGATTTGGATTAATTAACTTGAATTAACTAACTGGTTTTACTAAATGTGGACTTGATTCATAATTCTCCGCCACTTGAGAATATTATATTTACCTTTGTGGTGAAAGTCAATAATGAATTTTGATTTTTATATAACGGTGAGGGTAGGTCAGGTTCAGATCGATGACAAACAAATGGCCGGGGTTATTTCGCTGTGCAGATAAAATAAGATAGAAGAATTTTTTGAGGCAGCAAATGATTCAAATAAGAAGATACCCCAAAGACGACGAAGAGGTTTTAATGAAAATGATTGGGTTTTTGATGTCTGATGAAGACCGATGTTATATGAAGCAGGGATACCGGAGGGAGGTTCGATATTTGTGCTAGAATCAATGCAAGGATCATTACATAAACGGAGGGTTTGAATATGAATAAACATGCCATACCTTTATTATTTGCTACTCTGATTATATTGCAGATAATTTCTTTAGTACGTATAGGCAATTTACAGAACGATTTAAACAACACCAGAAACCAGCTTTCCAATTCAGCGTCCCAACAGTCAAACCAGATAAACAATATCTATGCCAATATAGATTCAATGCTTAAGCGTCAGGCCAGCATTATTGACAGTTATGAATATTCGTTTGGGACCCTTGACAATAATACGCTTACTGTTCCAGTAACCTTCAACATTACACCGAAGGAAACGAAAGCGGATACCAGCGCTACGCTTGTTGTATCGGGCCAAAGTTTCAACATGAATAAAAACGGTACTAACTTTACCGCCACGCTTCCAGTTAGAATATTTGACGCCTTTGAAGCTCGGATTATATTAGCAGATGGAGGGGTTCGGAAGACAGAAAAACTGGAAGTATCAGAAAACCTGAGAGAGAAATTATTGCCAATAATTCATGTGCGATTTGAGGGTAAAAGCACAAGCAGATATAGTAAGAACCAGGGGGAATCGTCTGGAATATACCACAAAGCGGGCAATTTGAGTTTAGATGTAAAACCCGCCGCAAATAATAAGATCGAAGGAGCCCGTCTGGTTATAGATGTAGACGGCAAAACTGTTTCTGAAAAAACAATTGAAAAGATAGGCGGAAGTGCGATTCAAATGGACGAGAAAATCCCTGTTTCCGCCGGGCAAAAATTGACGATAGCAGTAATTGCTACTGATAGTTTTGGTCTAGTTTATAAAACGGTTGTGGATCAATATGAGCTTAATGATAATGCCGATCCGAAACGCGAAAGGGAGCCGATGTGGCCAGATGAGACCATTATTACCGATAAAGACGGTGCTATTCTCTATACACCAGGGTTTGGAAGGGTAAACGAACAATTGAAGCGGTGATTATTAACAATTATGACTATCTGGCAATCATGTTGATAAAAAAACGAACCCAATAGACTATATTGAGAGGCCGTTTCAGATTTTGTGTAAACTTGACCTTTGATGAATTTGCACCAATAAGCGCTGAGTTCATTATATAGAGGCCTTGGGGCCATGCACTATTTCGCCGGTCACAATGCACCCTTTGCCCGGTCACCGTGCACGGTTTTCTCCGGAAATTTTCAGAATCAGACGCACGGTTACTAAAACCGTTAGTCTGTGATTAAGCGGCCGAAAAACGACGTACTTGCTTCGGGATAGGCAGGGGGCTATAATTATAAGTTAGTAAATATTGCATTAAATACTCTGCAAAATACAGAATATTAAGAGCAGCGGGGTATTGAACATAAATAAAGGAGGGTTATCATGACAGCAGCGGGAACACCGGATGAAGCCGGCCATGATGTGAACAGGGAATTACCGGTTAATTTTATCCAGGACATCATCAGTAACGACCTGAAGACTGGCAAGGTGAAGGGCACAGTCCATACCAGATTCCCGCCGGAGCCGAACGGGTACCTGCACATCGGACACGCCAAGTCTATCTGCCTCAACTTCGGTTTGGCCAAGGCCAATAACGGCCTGTGCAATCTGCGCTTCGACGACACCAACCCCAGCAAAGAAGAAACCGAGTTTGTGGAATCGATTCAGCGAGATGTGCGCTGGTTGGGGTTTGACTGGGATGACCGCCTGTATTATGCCTCCGATTATTTTCAGCAATGCTACGACTGGGCAATGCAGCTCATCAAAGAGGGCAAAGCCTATGTGTGCGATTTAAGTGCCGAAGAGATCAGGGCTTATCGGGGCACATTGACTGAGCCCGGCAAGGACAGCCCCTATCGCAGCCGCTCCGTCGAAGAGAATCTAGATCTTTTCGAGCGCATGAAAAACGGGGAGTTCCCCGATGGTTCCCGGGTATTGCGGGCCAAAATCGATATGGCTTCACCCAATATGAATATGCGCGACCCGGTGTTGTACCGGATCATGCGTGCCACCCATCACCGCACCGGCGATACCTGGTGCATCTACCCGATGTATGATTACTCTCATCCGCTGGGTGACGCCATCGAAAATATCACCCATTCGGTTTGCACCCTGGAGTTTGCCGACCACCGGCCGCTGTACGACTGGTTTATCGAGAATGTGCGCCCCGGCAGTGAACCGCATCAATATGAATTTGCGCGCCTCAATTTGAATTACACCGTGATGAGCAAGCGCAAACTGAGAAGGTTGGTGGAAGAAGGCCATGTAAAGGGGTGGGATGACCCCCGCATGCCTACTATTTCCGGACTGCGGCGCCGGGGCTATACCCCGGAAGCGATCCGGGATTTCTGCGACCGCATCGGGGTGGCCAAGCGCGACAGCGTGGTCGACATAGGCCTCCTGGAACACTGCATCAGAGAGGATTTAAATAAAAAGGCGCAGCGGGTGATGGCGGTTTTGAGACCGCTCAAGGTGGTCCTGAGCAATTATCCTCAGGATGCGGTGGAATGGCTGGAAATCGAAAACAATCCGGAAAATCCGGCAGCCGGCAGCAGAAATGTGCCATTTGGCCGCGAGTTGTACATCGAACAGGATGATTTTATGGAGGTCCCGGTAAAGAAATTCTTCCGCCTCTTTCCGGGCGGTGAGGTGCGTCTGAAAGGAGCCTTCATCATCAAGTGCGAAGAGGTCGTCAAAGATGATTCGGGGAATATCATCGAACTGCGCTGCACCTATGACCCCGAAACCAGGAGCGGCGGGCCGGCTTCCGGACGCAAGGTGAAAGGCACTTTGCATTGGGTAGAAGCCAGTCATGCCGTCCCCGCGCAGGTCAGGTTGTACGAGAACCTGTTTCTGGACGAGGATCCCGAAAACGACGACGGCGCTGATTTTATCAGCAAGATTAATCCCAACTCGCTGCAAGTCCTGGACAGGTGCCTGGTGGAGCCCGAGCTGGCCGAGGCCCAGGCGGAGGATCGCTTCCAGTTCCTCAGGCATGGTTATTTCAGTGTGGACCCGGATACCAGGCCTGGATTTCCGGTATTCAACCGCATCGTATCGTTGCGGGACAGCTGGGCTAAGATTCAGAAAACCGCCAGGTGATAAAAAGCCAGCCTTTCTATGTTAGCGTTTACAGGAGCATTTTGTGAACCCATAGCCTTTATGATAGGGCGGGCAGCGTCGGCTGCCCGCCTTAATGCTGCCTCATCCCATCACACCGCGTAATCATCGTACTCCATGTTTGCGGTGAAGCTCTCCTTGCCGGGGGAATATTCCAGCGCCTCGTCGATGGCTTTCATCAAGCGGAACTTTCAGATCTCACCCCGTATGGTGGTGCGGTGCTCGCCGGGCCTCAGGGGCTTTGATCGAGAATTGACAGAAAAAGTAGGTATTTGTATAATCGGAATATGCTACAAGTCCTATATTGAATGGGGTGATTGGCCGAGTGTCGCTGGAAAACGGGATCCTGGGCTTTTTGTCGTGAAGTCCCTTTCGGGATGCGATATAAAGAAGCTGTTCGACATGTTCGCCGCGTACTTCTGACCGGCGGATCGGACGCAGATCCACCGGACGCAGTTGAAAGGTTCAGGGCGGAAATAAAAGAAAATGAAGCTGCTTAAGCTGGACTGAAAAGCTCAATAATTGGGGAGGGACATAATAATAATGAAAAAAATCATCCGCAGAAAGCTGATACCTGTTCTTTTATCATTGGCAATGGTGATTGGCCTGCTGCCGGCGGTGACGCCGCCGGCGCTGGCGGCTGATATCGAAAGATCGACCACGCCCGACGCACTTCTCACGATTAATATGGGGGATATACTCGGCGAAGAACCTGCTGTGTTGCTTTTCTACGGTTTCACACAGCCGATAACCGGTTCAACTCCCGGACACCTGTATGAAGATGAAACAGGGACAACGGAGGTTCATTATGATGACTACACTTGGTATATGTATTCAAGCTCCTATACAGTAACATTCAAGGCATCTACCGCAGGCGTATACACGTTTACGGCCGGATTTACTGATGAAAACTGGGAGCCGTTTACAACCAGAACCGTACAGATCACCGTAGAAGGAAGCTCCGCCCCTCCCACCGATATCACATTGTCCGGCGCCACGGTTGCCGAGGATTCCGCCGCGGAGACGGTGATCGGCACGTTTTCCACCACTGACGCCGACGCGGACGACACCTTCACCTACACGCTGGTATCGGGCAGCGGGGACGATGACAACAGTCTTTTCTCCATTGACGGTGACGCCTTAACGCTGGAATCCACATCTTTGGATTACGAGACAACATCCTCTCTAAGCATCCGTGTCAAAACGACGGACGCGGCGGGCGCTACATATGAAAAAGCGTTTGTCATCACTGTGACCGACGTCTACGAAACGCTTGCTGTGACCACAAACAGCCTGTTGTTGCTTTTTGAAGATGCATCCCTAACGACTATCGGCAGCGGCAGCCTGGCAACGACGGTCAACGCCGGCCGCACCGCCACCTATACCCTGGCCGCCGCGCCGGCTTTGGGTACGCTGAAAAACGACAGCGTTACCATAAATACAAATAATAGCTTTACACAAGCCGACATCAACGCAAACAAAATTACTTATACGCCCAACGCCGACGCCAACGGCACGGATAGCTTCACCTTCAGCGTATCCGACGGGACGAACAGCGTAAGCGATATCTTCAATATCACGATCACGGCGGTCAACGACGCGCCGGCCGTTTCCGGCCTGCCTGCCGCTATAACCGTCGATGAAGATCAGCCCGGTAATGTCGACCTGTCGGCCGCCGTTTTCAGCGATGCTGACGGCGATGCGCTCACCGTTACTCTGACGGCGTCTACGGGGACTTTTACCGTCAGTTCCGCAGGCGGTATTAGCGTTGGCGGCAGCGGCACCGGAACCGGAACCCTTACACTTTTAGGAACAGCCGCCGATATCAACAGCTTTTTGGACTCCGTATCGAATATTCAATATATAGGCGCATTGAATCAAAACGGCAACAACGCGGCTGCTTTTACTGTTCATGCCAGTGACGGCACGGTAAATCCGCTGTTGGGAACGGTCAGTGTCAATATTGCCGCCGTCAATGACGATCCGAATGTAACCGGGCTGCCCACGGATATTACGGCTGCGGAGAATACGGCCAGCAATGTTGACCTCTCGGCGGCGAGCTTTTCCGATGTGGACGCGGGCTCGAATTCCGTAACCTTGATCTTAACGGTGAACACAGGTATTCTCTCGGCCTCATCAGGGGGCGGCGTTGCTGTTGCGGGATCGGGTACATCAGAATTAACCTTGACCGGCACGGTCTCCAATATCGATACTTACCTGGACACCGCTTCCAATATCCAGTATACAGGTCCGGCGGGCATGAGCGGCGATAATGCGGCGACGCTTACCCTTGCCGCCAACGATGGAGGAAATACCGGCGCAGGAGGAGGCGCGGACGTCACCCTCGGCACGGTCAATATCGACATTACGGAAGCGCCTCCGGCCGTGACAAACGTAAGCTCGGCGAAAACGGACGGCACCTATGGCATCGGCGAAGTGATTGAGATCACCGTTGCTTTCACGAAACCGGTCACGATCACCGGCACGCCCCAACTGACACTGGAAACCGGAACGGTCGACAGGACGGCCAATTATTCCAGCGGGTCCGGGACGGCCGTTCTGAAGTTCACCTATACGGTGCAGTCGGGCGACGAGTCCGCCGACCTTGACTACGCCTCCGCCGCCGCGCTTTCGCTAAACGGCGGCACGATTCAATCGGCATTGGGCACGGACGCCGTTTTGACATTGCCGCTTCCGGGAGCGTCCGGCTCTCTGTCCGCAAACAAGTCCATCGTGATTCAGGCTTTTCCCTCGGTCAGCCTTACTGTAGACCCCGCATCCATTTCGGAAGCCGGCGGCGCTTCAAGCATTACCGCCATCTTATCTGAGCTTTCCAGCCAAGCTGTAACGGTGACTCTGTCCTATTCGGGAACAGCGACCAGCGGGAGCGATTACAACAGCTCGGCCAGCACGACCATTACGATTCCCGCCGGGGATCTGTCCGCCGATGCGGCTGTCGGCATTACGGCTACACAGGACGCTGACGTGGAAGGCAATGAAACGATCATTATCGATATTACCGAGGTTGCAAAAGGCTTTGAAAACGGTACCCAGCAGCAGACCATCACCATCATGGACGACGACATTGCCACGGTCAGCTCTGTCTCAAGTACAACGGCTGACGGCAGCTATAAGACTGGAGAGGGCATTACTGTTACCGTAACATTTAATGCTCCGGTTACGGTTGCGGGAACTCCTCAGCTGCTTCTTGAAACCGGAACAACCGATCGGGCTGCCGATTATGTGTCCGGTTCGGGAACAGACGTACTGACGTTTAACTACACCGTCCAAGCGGGGGATAGCAGCGGTGATTTGGATTATGCGGGTACAGGATCCCTGACCTTAAACGGGGGCACGATCCAAAACAGCGGGTTCGATGCGGACCTTACTCTTCCCGCGCCGGGCGCTGCCAACTCGCTGTCCGCCAATAAATCAATTGTGATCGACACCATGGCGCCTTCCGCGCCGGGGACGCCGGATCTGGCAGAGGGTTCAGACACGGGCCTAGCCAATACCGACGACATCACGAACGATATCACGCCGACCTTTACAGGGACGGCGGAAGCAAACAGCACGGTAAGCGTGATATCTTCCCTTAACGGAAGTTTAGGAACAGCCGCCGCCGACGGGAGCGGCAACTGGAGCTTCACGGCAGGGGCGCTGGCTTCGGGCAGCCATATTATCACCGCGACGGCGACGGACGCTGCCGGCAACACCAGCGCGGCTTCGGCGGGGCTGTCCATAGGCATCGATACCACGGCGCCGACCGCCACGGTGTCCATGGGCGATACCGCCTTGGCGGCCGGAGAGAGCACCATGGTGACCTTTATCTTCTCGGAGGCGGTAACCGGATTTAACAACGATGACCCGACTATCTCCAACGGCGTTTTGACTCCCGTCATCTCGGCGGACGACGGCGTAACCTATACCGCCACGTTCACCGCGGACAGCGTCAACTCCGATACCAATTCAATTTCCGTAAACCTCGCTGAGATAACCGACATAGCGGGGAACGCCGGCAGCGGCGCCGCGGCTTCGGAGAATTATACGATTATCATAATCACCGTTCCGGACGCGCCCACCATCGGAACGGCGACCGCCGGGAACGGCCAGGCCACCGTCAGCTTTACCGCCCCCGCGTCGGACGGCGGCGCGGCGGTCATAAGCTACACGGTAACGGCGAGCCCGGGAGGAATCACCGCCACGGGTGACTCGAGTCCGATCACGGTGACGGGGCTTACAAACGGTACGGCATACACCTTCGCGGTCACAGCGACAAACAGCGCGGGCACCAGCACGGCCTCCGCGCCTTCAAACAGCGTGACGCCGCAAAGAGCTTCCACAGGAGGCGGCGGATCCTCCACGCCCGCGCAGACATATCATGCCGACGTAAAAGCCGGCGACGGCGGCGGATCCACTCTGCCGGTCACGGTTGACAGGAATACCGGCAGCGCCTCCGTCGACACGGGCTCTCGGAGCAATTTGATATCCGACGGAAAAACCACCGTCATTACGGTACCTTCCATCACCAACGTCAGCACCTACACGCTGGGCATACCGGTTCCGGATTTGTCAATGACCGATAAGCAGGGCAGTCTGACCGTTGACACGGATAAGGGAAGCATTACCGTTCCGTCCAATATGCTGACAGGCGTCGCGGGCGCGGACGGGAATAAGGCGCAAATCACCATCGGCCAGGGTGATAAAGACAACCTGCCCGACGATGTGAAGGAAGCCATTGGCGACCGGCCGCTGGTACAGCTCACGCTGTCCATAGACGGCAAGCGGACAGGCTGGAATAATCCTGCCGCGCCGGTGACGGTGAGCATTCCCTATGCGCCAACCGCGGCGGAGCTGGAGCATCCCGAGAGCATCGTCGTATGGTACATAGACGGTTCTGGCGATGTTGCCACCATCCCCAACGGACATTACGACCCCGCGACCGGCACGGTTATCGTTGATGTCACTCACTTCAGCAACTACGCTGTGGCATATAACAAGGTAATCTTCAATGATGTAGCGGCGGGCGCATGGTACGACAAGGCCGTGAGCTTTATCGCGGCGCGAGAGATTACGGCGGGTACGGGCCATGGAAAATACAGCCCCGAAGCGAAGCTGACGCGGGGCGAATTCATTGTCCTGATGATGCGCGCGTATGGCATATCTCCGGATACCAACCCGGCCGACAACTTCGCAGACAGCGGCAATACCTATTACACCGGTTACCTCGCAGCGGCGAAACGGCTGGGCATATCCGCAGGGGTTGGCGACAACCTGTACGCGCCGGGCAGGGAGATCACCCGGCAGGAGATGTTCACCCTGCTGTACAATGCCCTCAAGGTCATCGGGCAGCTCCCCCAGGGCGATTCCGGCAAAACGCTGCTTGACTTCTCCGATGCTTCGCAAATTGATGAATGGGCGGGAGAAGCTATGGCAGCCTTCGTCGTAACAGGAACCATCGGCGGCAGCAATGGGTCGCTCACACCGCTCAGCACGACCACCAGAGCGGAAATGGCTCAGGTGCTGTATAATCTGCTGGGGATGTAGTCTGAATTAATGCCAAGCTAAACAAGAAAGCAGAGCCGGCCGCAAGTCGAGGCCGGCTTTGCTTTCTTTGTTGCCCCGTAACGGTTACCCCCTCGGTTCATTCGTTGTATCTGGGGTGACCGCACTGGGAGTTCCGGGCCATACACATTGTGAATAAAAGCACGAAACGTGTTGCAGGGCAATACCTGCAGTACGTTTTGTTGTATTCGTGTCACATTAAATATTTTGCTTATAATTATGGCCTGCCAATAATATAATATTGTAAGATATATATAGATGGCAAGAGAAAACAGGCCAACCAATTTGTACCAGGAGAGGGAGGATTTATATGAGTATCATGCTTCCCAGACGTGAGTACGTGGTGAGAGCTCTTAACGAAATGGATCAGACCGACGCTTTATTACTTCGAATGAGATGGGGCTTGGATGACGGCAAACCCATGCCGATCTCGTCATTAGCCAAATATTTCAACCTGACCCAAGACAAGATTATGGAAGAATTGAGAAGGGTCGGATTTCAGGTGTTCATGCTCGCCCGCCAACTAGAGGACACTGAAAAAACCGTACCAAGATCATAGCCCGCTATTACTTAAATACCTCGCCTTTATTTACAACTGCCTTAACTCGCTGCACAATCAATTCCACCAACTTTTCTTTCTTGCGCCAGCGCACGTAACTGCGGGACGGATCCAGGGCGTAATGACTGATAATATTTTTGCATTCCGCAGCGTCCATGTCTTCTAAGGTCTTGATTAAGAGAACGCTTCCCCCTTCCAGGAAAGCCTTGAAGGGATCGACAGAAGGGGGCTCCTTAATTGAGGCCTTCTTCTTTGGCGCCTTTGGCGCCGCTTGGCCGGCCGGCATCAGCTTTTCATTCATATAGGCCTGCCAGGGCACCGACAGCCGACTGGCCAGACGTTTGTTTCCCGCCACTTCTTCAGCCAGGATATGCAGCATCTGAGCCATGCATTCGCTCAGCCTTTCATCGGACATGGCTCAAAACCTCCTCGGTTAATTGACGATACTGCTGATAGGGGGCTTGGTATCCATATTTGCCGTGCAGACTGGGATAGTCCACGGAAAAATCCATGGCCGCTGCCGCTTGCGTACTCTCGGGGAGAATGGTGTCAAATACCCTGCCAAATCCTATTCTGCCCGCATCCATATAAAGAACATGAGACTGGGTGCGGTGCAATACGCTCTGCTGACGGTATTTATTGATCACCACCCCTAAAGGCTTGAGGTCTGCGCCGGTTTCCAGGACCAGCCGGCGCACCCGGCTGACAATCTGGGGTATACCGTAGGTGGACAGAATATCCGGTATCACCGGGATTAAGTAATATTGGCTAAAGACCAGCCCATTCTGAGTAATCAGGCCCAGGTTGGGAGGACAATCGATTAATACTAAATCGTATGCGGCGGCGGTTTCAGCCAGGGCCTCCCCAAGCACTGTCAAGGGCCGCTCGGAGAGAATCCCGCTGGCCTCGATACCGGCCAGATTATCCTGCAGGTCTATCAGGTCCAGACTGGAAGGGAGCAGATCCAGGCCAGGAATGCCGCCGTTGATATTAGAAACTTGATGAACAATGGCTTCCCGGGGATTGAAAACCGCGCGCTGCCGCATACGATCACGGAACAACTGCACTACCGTTTGTCCCCGGACGTTGCGTTTTTTCCATTCGTATTCATTCATCAAGGCCATGGTGGCATTAGTCTGAGGATCAAGATCTATGACCAGGACCTTGAGTTGATGCTGTAAAGCCATGAACTCGGCCAGGGCAACCGTTATAGTGGTTTTGCCCACTCCGCCTTTTAAATTAATAATGCTGATCACTGATGCCATATGTCACACTATCCGCCCAGAATGAACAGTATTTGTCGAAAGATGATTGTACCGTCATTGTATCTTATCACGGACAGAATGAATACCCTTCTCATTAAATGCAGGCTGAATTTACCTAACCGGGTGACAAATGGGGTGACAGGGTGGCAAAAAGGACCCCCGCGCCGCAACCGCCAAAAAAATAAAGGCGGCTCATGGCCGCCTTTCCCAGAAAGATATGAGGAGGACTACAGATTAGATGTCATTTTTTGCACCCCGTCGAGATAGTAACTGCGGTTCACAGTCTGCCCGTCGACGGTCACTATGACCGCCGGGGCGTTTTCCCGGTGAAGTTTACCCTGTAAGTACCACATTTCTTTATAACAGTTTTGCTCAGGCTGGTTTTCTATCCAGGCCGGTCCTTCCTCCCGGTGCAGTCTGCCTGCTTGATACCACTGCTGACATAATATCGAACCGTCGGAATCATAGATGGTTACAGCAGGCGCCCCGATGCGGTGCAGACGGCCATTATAATACCATTCTTCCTGCATGACAGCATTCTGATCGCGAAAATAGAGAATGGAAGCCGGACCATCCTGGCGGTGAAGCTGGTCATTGACATACCAGTGTTCGGCCAAAGGAGTACCATCCATCTTATAGACCGTAACCGCCGGGCCATTATCCCGGTGTTTGGTTTTTTTGATCCTGTCCTTGTAGTAAACCACCATTTCGACCTGCTGGTCATTAAACGAGGGATTAGCGGCAAACAAAGCGATTCCTCCCTGTTTGGTCCTGTAGAAACGGACCACATCAAATTCGTGAATATGTTAACAAAAGGGTAGCATGATATCCGGAATGAATTCAACCGATAAGCACGAACTGCCGTTGTCCAGGCATGAACTGCCGTATAATAGACATAAACTATCAATTTTCGAAAATATGCAACTATTGATACAAAAATGAGACAATACTTATTTTACAATCAAAACTGGACAGGAGGCCTGGCGCAATACTCGGTCACTGACACTGCCCAGAAGCAGGCCGCTGAAAGTACCTAACCCCCTGCTTCCCATTACCACCAGGTCATAACCCCTGGCCGTGATTTCATTAATGATAATTCTTTCGGGAGTCCCCCATACGGTTGTGGTGTTGATCTCCACTTTGCTTGGCGGCAGTTGCTTAACAGTATCATCGATGATGGTTTGCCCCGCTTCTTTGAGATTGTTCACAATAGCTTCGCTTATCAGGGGAGGATCCTGCATGGAACCAAGTCCGGTCAACTGACTTATGTTTATCACATGCAGGAGAGTAACGGAGCCATGGTATTTTTCGGCGATGTCTACCGCTCTCACCGCAGCCATAATTGAATGTTTAGATCCATCTACGGGCACCAGGATTTTTTTAAACATGATCTTGCTCCTCCAATGCTAGTTTGCTATTCCAATATTCTTTTCGATCAGGCGCGAGTTAACGACAGTCGTATATCAATCGCCGCGCACGATCAAGACCGGACACGGCGCCAGTTTGGCGACCCGGTCGCTCACGCTTCCCAATAAGAGACCGCTGATGGCGCCCAGCCCCCGGCTGCCCATAACTATCAGATTAAATCCGCCCTTTTGGGCCTTTTCCACTATGACATCGGCTGGATTGCCCCAGGCCAACTCGGTTTCTATACAGACTTTTTCACTCTGATCCGCGGCCTGAATAGCTTCCAGATTGGACTTCACTTCAGACAGTAGAGCCAGGCCCTCCTGCTCGCGTTCATGGGTGGGATTATTCTTCGAAGCAGGTCTGAGGTAACCGCCCCGATTATTTTGCGCGGTGTTGATGATGTGTAATAAAGTAATCCTACCCCCATGTTTGACTGCCATGAATACAGCCCGCTGCGCAGCGAGATCGGCAAAATCAGAACCATCGACGGGCACCAAAATCTTTTTAAACATGGTCAGGCCTCCTCGCAATAACAATAAATAAGAAAAAGAAAACAATCACTAAAGTTCGAATATTCTGAAAATAATTGACCACTGTATTTATCATAGTATAAACTATAAACACGGGAGAAGGGTTGAAGAAACTTGTCTCGCGAAAACACTCCTATAAGGACACGTTCTTTGAAAATCGATCAAACGATCAGGTTCTGGATCTGACCAAAAGCCTGACAGGTCTAATGAGAATTTGAGCGGGTGATCTCCCCCGGCAAGGAAATAGTGTTTTTGACTGGAGTGATAACAGGAGGTAATGGATTGTATCCAAAAGCTCCACAGTAAGAGGGTTGGCATTAAAAAGGTGCCGGCCTTTTTGTTATTTAGAGAAGAACGATTTGTTTGCCAAAGATGATCCGGGTTTGGCCATTTGGCATAGAAAAATTGGCCTATAAGCCGATAAAATCGCAGCGGATTTGGGTTAGCCGCCGATAACCAAAAGATGGAATCCTGGTAAGCAATCCATTAACGGCAGGGGTTTTAAACCTTCTTCACCACACTATTACAAAATATTATGGGAATATAAGCATTTTGTGCCTGTCGGTGTGATATGATATGAGGAAGGGGGTGATGTTCATGAACAGAGCCTATCTGTTGCAGGAACTCAAGTGTGCCGTCACGGAAATTGTTGAGTTACAAGAGCAGCTCACCCTAACCAATAATTTCCGGGAGGTGAGGCGGATAGAAAAACGCCTCAAAGAAGTGCGGTGTTTGAAAAACTGGTTGCTACAGCAGCTTGACTGCATCACTGACCAGCAAACCGCGTAACCCAATAATCCACTGACAGAGAGGCCAGACCTCCTTATTTTTTTGCCCATTTTGCGGTTCTGTTCATGGCAACAAGAGGAAATAAGATCTTCGCAACGAAATGTTTAGGGGAGGAGGTGTTACTCATGGGAATGTCCAAAGAAGATAAATTTGAATTCATGTTTGATACGGTCTTGGAAATCGCCAGAAAAACCAAGGCCATCCCTTACTCTGATTATCTGCAGGCTAAATTCGATATAGATGAAGCCGATATCGATCTAATGGATAAGATCAGCCGTCCCCTGATAGAGGAATACAAGCAGGGCAAGCGCACCGATTATAGCATCATACAGCAAAGCCTCACCAAAGCGGGTATGCCCCTTAATAAAGTAGACGCCTTGATATGTTTGTTCTATGCTCAGGGGGAAAAGGACGAGTTCTGGGAAATGCTGAAGAATAAGCCGCATTATATTGAAAACCGCTTTAAGCAAATTAAGGACACTATGAAGGCGCTGTACTAAGGCTATAAACCGGTAAGCTGCGAGAAGGCATCAGGGTGAAGCGGGGCGTAGTACCGATTCTGCTGCCGCGAGGATAGACATACCGCGGACTAAGCTTTCTTATGGAGCAGGCGGAAAACAATGAAAAGCAGCCAAGAGCCCATCACTATCAGGCTCACTATCTGCAATGGCGATAAAGATTGGAAGTCCAAGGTAATGATCCACAGAGTAAATGCGATAAGGAAAAGAATATCGATGATCGAAATACGCATGGTCGTTGCCTCACAATCGTTGGGGGGTGAGTTTAAACCTCTTTCTATTGTATAATCTGCGCCCTGGTCATGACAAGGCGCTAGTTTAATAATGGAAATTATTAATGCATATAAAGACATGATAACTGGGAAAGTTTGTAATATAATACATTTAGATTAGTTATACCAGCAGACAAGTTTAAGGTATCTCATTTACCGGGATACCTTTGTTTTCAAAGCCGGGTTTTTCCCAGGGGGTATGAAGTATGAATGAAGTCAATACTGTATCCTCGGCAGCAGATACGGAATGTGAAACCAACTTTAGCAAAGCTTTTCATTCCAGCTCGATAATGAAATTCATACTTGATTATGAAACCCTGAAATTTGTGGATGTCAACCATACCTGGCTTGAAACCATGGGGTATGAGCGCGAGGAAGTGGTGGGGCGAACCGCGACGGAATTGGATGTATACGAAAACATAGGGGTGCGCAAGGAGCTGGTTAGAGCAGTGCAGCAACGCCAGGCGATAAGCAACCAGGAGATCCGCACCCGTACCAAATGCGGACAGATTCTGACCACCATAACCGGAATCGACTATATTTATTATAAAGGCAAACTGTGTATTCTAGGAGAAACGGTGGATATCACCGGGCATAAGCACACCGAACTGGCTTTGCTGCAATCAGAGGAGAAATTCTACAAGGCCTTCAACAGCTCCTTTATCATTCAGATTATCAGCCGCCTGCAAGACGGCCTTATAATAGAGGCCAATGATGCTTGTTGTGCGGCTTTTGCTATGTCCAGGTCCGATATGATCGGCAAGACCTCTAACGAAATGGGGATGTGGGTGTCTGCAGACCAACGTCCGCGCATTATTGAACATTTGTTGCAGGATGGCTATTACTATAACCCCGACTGGAAGTATAAAATAGGATCACAAATCAAGTGCGGCATCGTCAACCTGAAAATGATTAAATTGGCGGGAGAATGGTATATATTAACCAGCCTGGTCGATATAACTGAACGCAAATTGGCTGAACAAGCCTTGGTCGAATCAGAGGAGCGGTTTTATAACGCATTTCACAACAGTCCGGTGATCATGGCGATTTATGATGCCGAGAGTATACAGCATATTGAAATCAATCAGAGGTATACCGCGGTATTCGGCTACACTCCGGAAGAAGCCGTCGGCAAGACCCCGGGCGAATTGGATCTGTGGAAGGACTTTATGCAAAAGCAGTCATTTATCAGCGCTTTGCAGGTTAATGAAAGGGTGGAGAATTTTGAAGCCCAGCTGGTTACCAAGCATGGCGTTGTCAGAACCGTTTTGCTTCAGGTACAAACCATCCATCTCAACGGAATACGCTGTTTCTTGAATTCTATGATAGACATTACCGCACTCAAGAATATGGAACAGGAGATCAACCGCCTGGACCGTTTGCATCTGGTGGGGGAAATGGCGGCTTCTCTGGGGCACGAAATCCGCAACCCCATGACCTCGGTGCGCGGGTTTCTTCAATTGCTCGGTGAAAAGGATGATTTGGCCCACTACAAGGACTACTTCAACCTGATGATAGAAGAGATGGATCGCGCCAATGAGATCGTCACCTCATTTCTATCGATGTCTACCAACAAACTTATCTCGCCGCAGCTGGAGGATTTGAACCAAACCATCAGCAGTATCTTCCCGCTTATTCAAGCAGATGCAACCCGCGCCGATAAGGTGGTAGAGCTGGATTTAGAGCCGCTGCCCAGGCTGATGATCGACCTCAATGAGATTCGCCAGATGATAATCAACCTGGCTCGCAACGGGCTGGAATCAATGCCGGGTCGGGGGACGTTGGTCATAGGCAGCCGGTGCCAGGGCTCTCAGGCGGTGCTTTTTGTGCGCGATCAGGGGACTGGTCTGGACCCGGCTGTGATTAACAAAATAGGCACACCATTTACCACCACCAAGGAAAACGGTATCGGCATCGGTCTGGCTGTATGCTACAGTATAGCCGCCCGCCATAAGGCCGAGATAGAATTTGAGACCAGCCCGAAGGGAACTACCTTCTACGTGAAGTTCAATATTTCTTGAAGTGCGGCTGTACATATAATCGTACACTGTACAAATTCAACAACATCCTGCCGTATAAAGCGGGGTGTTTTTTTACGGCCGGGGGATTCGGAAATCCACCAGTACGGCGGAGATGGCATCTGAGGAGAGGCGACCGGGCGATTGGCACGATTATTGCGATAAAAATTAATAACTTAAAAAGTTTAGCCACCCATTTACATATTCCCCTCTTCTTAAATGTTGGCAACGGTCCGGGGGGACCCGCATTCTTGCGATACCCCCCGGATCGTGCCATAACTTTTTAACTTCCATAGAACGTCAAGAATATTTGTAAGAAAGCATGGGCCGGGGTTTAATGCCCCGGCGCCATCGTTATTACCTATGAATCGGGTCTGGAGTGCCCTGTACTACAGTTCAATCCTGACAATATCCCGCGGGGTCGAAGACAGGTAGCGGGCGCCGCCGGCTCCATCGATGACCAGGTCATCTTCTATTCCCACCACCCCCTCACCGGGGAAGAAGAATTTGGGCTCGATCGCCAAAGTCATGCCCGGCTGCAGAACCTCTCTGGCTCCCTGGCAGATGATGGGGAGCTCATCAAGCTCCAGGCCGATGCCATGGCCGATGAAGCGTACCTGGGAGGGACCGAAACCCATGAAATTCTCGGCGAAAGGGGTCTCCTTTTTAACCCAAGTGAGGATCTCATCATAGACCTCCCCGGCGATGCGCCCGGGGACGAGCGCCCGGCGGATCATTTCTTCGACCTCCAGGGCGGTTTGATAAGCATTTTGCAGCTTTTGAGGAAGGTCTCCCATGACCAGCATCCGGGTCACATCGGCATGATAGCCTTTATAGGCCAGGGCAAAATCCATGACGATGGCCTCGCCGGTCTGAATCGGGCTCTGCGAAGGCCCTATGGGATGCGCCCACGAAGGCCCCAGTCCGCCGGTGGGACCATCGAAATAGGTGGGTACGGCTGCCCGTGCCCCGGCCGCAACTCCCCCGAAATGAAGCTCGCCGCCAAAGCTCCTCAAGCGGATCATGGGTTCGTGTCCAAGCTGTCTGGCCTTGACTTCAAGCAGGCTCTCCAGCTCGATTTCCGTCATGCCAGGGCGCAGCAATGATGATACGTGCTCCAGCAATCCCGAATAAATCTGGCCGGTCCTGGCGATCTGGGCTATTTCCCATTGGGATTTAACCGCCCTGAGCAGGCGCAGGGCATAGGAAACATCGACGAATTTGGTTTGGGCGAAAGCTTTGCGGTAGCGGTTGAAACATGCCACCGGCAGGACGTCATATTCCAGACCAAGTATGCTCGGTACCGGGTGTCCGGCTTCACCGATAATATCAGGCAATCTCGAAATCCCGGTAAGCGGCATAACCTCCCAGGGACATTCCGTCTGGGCCCGTTCTAAATCCCGGTAGGCGAGAATCACCGGTTTGCCCGCATCGGGTATATACACATGCAGGTCCTGGGCCGTACCCGTAAAGTACATGGTGTCAACCCGCTGTACGAGTAGTGCTCCGTCGATTTCTTTGTCCCTGAGGATCTCTTGAAAACAATCCAGTCTCTTTTGCAGCTCATCTCTTGACAACATAAACCCGCCCCCCAATTTTCCTTATTGACGGACTTCAGGGAGCCTCATTTGAACACTTCGATTATGTAATTATTTAAAGCAGTTGGCTTTCGGAAAATAAGGCTGGGCAGGTTGACAGCAAGCAATAGACAACCCCGGCAAATAGTGTTCTGCTCTGTGCTATCATTCCTCTTACTCCTTATCATTCAGTTGCTCGCAATTTTTCTCTGATCTGTTTATTGAGCCGTATCATTCAATTTAAATCTACCATGGAATAAAAATCCATGATGCCTGGACTCCCTTATAATAATATCATCCTTAAGCCTTTTGGTTAACAATTTTTGTATAAATATGTAGAACCCAAGAATTATAGGAAGGATATGACAGGGGAGGTGATTATGGTGAATGAAGCGCAAATCAGATTCATATGGGTGGCAATTATGCACTGTACTTAAATTAGTTCCCTCTGCTTCTACCGATTTGCTTCATACGCAGAGCTCCCCTGAACCGACTCAAGGAAAGATTAACACTCACTAGCCAATGGGACTATATTCTCGATCGAGGCATCCTCGAGCCAGGGAATGGCGACAAAATGATCTTCGCTAATTTCCTTTACTTTATCCAGCCAGGGTTTTTCTGCCTCAGCTCTGGCAAGCAACATGCTGTCCCGGGTATCGGTCAAAGAAAGACACTGATTTACGACCCACCATTTATTATGAATGCCAGCGCGGTGCAATTCCTCCCGCAAACGGCGCGCTTCCCAGACCGGTGTGGCTTCCGGCAGGGTAACGACAACCACATCAGCCTGGCTTTCATCTCTCAGACGGGGCAGCAGCCTTTGTACCGCGAGGGGGATTTCACCTTTGGTCCTTTGTACTTCACGATGGTAGCTCTGGGTGGCATCCAGCAGCAGCAGGGTATGGCCTGTGGGCGCAGTATCGATCACCACTACCTCATCTTCGGCCTTATCAACTATTTCGGCAAATGCTCTAAAGACAGCAATTTCCTGGGTACATGGGGAGCGCAGGTCCTCCTTGACATATTCCAGGTCTGCTTCACTCATGGTCTCGCGGGCCTTTTCAATTACCTCATTTTGATATTTTATAAGCTCTCGGCGTTCGTCGATGTGGCTCTGAGTGATGTTGGCGGTGGCCTCTATAGCATAGCTGAGGTGGTCGGCCGGATCTGTTGAGGTTAAATGTACCTTAGTCCCTCTATTGGCCAGTGCCAGTGCAATAGTGGCCGCCACGGTGGTTTTGCCCACCCCGCCTTTGCCCATAACAAATATAACTTTTTTACCGCTGGCATAAAGGTCGTTTATCAATACGTCAATGCTCTTTAGATTTAAGGGAGCGGCCGGGGAGTAACTCTTTCCATAATCATCGCCGCTAAAAAAGGACCTTAATTTATCCAGCCCCAAGATATTGTATGAGCGTAAGGGCAGGGTATAGGCGGCGTGTTTATGCAATCCTGGAGGCATGTGTTCCAAGGCATATTTCTGCTCTTCCATTATTTTCATTGAGAGCTGATCAGATGCCTGCCCCAAAACCGCATTAATAATCAGCATTTGGTTGTTGATATTCAGATCGCTGAGCTCCAGGCTGGAACGCTCCGCTTCCAAGAGCGGTGTTTTTTCGGGCTTGGCAACCAGTATCAGGATAGTCCGGTTTTTATCGGCCAGGGTGGCTACAGCTTCCCGGTACATATCTTTTTTGTCTTCCAAGCCGGACAGCTGACCTAAACATGAGGCCCCGTGGGTGCTCTCGCTGATAAAATTACTCCATGCTGAGGGCAGCTCCAGCATACGCAGCGTGTGCCCGGTGGGCGCAGTGTCAAATATGATATGATCATAGGCCTGTTCTGTTTGCTGGTCGGTAATGAAATGAGAAAATTGATCGAAGGCTGCGATCTCAACTGTACAGGAACCGGACAGCTGCTCCTCCATGTTGGCGATTATACCGGGAGGCAGCTTATCTATATAGGGAGCCAGCACGGCTTCTCGATATTCCCGGGCTGCCTCTTCGGGATTTAGATTAGCCACGATGAGGCCGGGCACGTCTTTAACCGGTACTCCATGACCGGTAAGTTCAGTGCCGAAAACATCCTGAAGATTGGAAGCTGGATCGGTGCTTATCAAGAGCACCTTCTTACCGCCGTCGGCCAAATTTACTGCTGCAGCGCAGGCGATGGAGGTTTTTCCAACTCCGCCCTTGCCGGTAAAGAATAGATATTTGGTCAGCTTAATCTTATCCAGAGCAAATGTTTCGTACATAGTCTACCCCCTTCGTTTAGGTGCGGAAAATAAGCGGCTAAACCGGAATGCCCAACCAGTCGGAAAGCTCCTGGTTGGTAGGGTATGCTCTGGTTTTGGCCACCTGACCGTCGAGGAGGGTAACCGGCAGTATGTCAGCTCCCTCTTTTCGCAGCAGGTCGTTTATTAGCTTGTTATTAATAAACTCCATTGGTTCGTTGGATAGACCGTGACGGCTTATATCTACGCTTTTTTCTTTGAGGTTGTCTATAACTACAGCCATTCTGAGCAGTTCGGGATCGATTGCCGGACCGCATACGCCAGTTGCACAGCACATTGCCGGGTCAAAAATCTCAATTTTTTTCATATTGAACGCTCCTTATCTATTGTTCAAAATACTCCCGCTTTTTCTTTAGCCGGATTTTCAAGAGCCTCACAGCCATGTTTACAAGCCTGGACCGCCTCGTTGCTTTCCAGCTGCAGATAGCGTTGGTTTTCTTGGGCCAGTTCAGGGATACTGTCAACGGAGCATTGCAGGAAAGAAGACCATGGTTCAATAATATTGCCGTTTATTAAGGCTTGATTAAGGCTGTAGTAAGATTTCTGTCTGTGTTTGCGTTCGTTAACCAATCCGGCCTGCTTTAGTACTTTGACGTGCTGGGAAACGCGTGGCTGGCTCATATCCAAGATGGCGACAAGTTCGCAGATACATAGTTCCTGGACGGACAGAAATTTAATGATGGAAAGCCGGGTAGGTTCGCCGAGCGCTTTAAAAATTAAGCTGGTTTGCCTGATCATAGATTTCACTCCTAATTATTAATGCTTTATGCTTTATATAATAATATAATTATATTATAACTTTGGGCATGATTGCTCAAGGGCGTTTTCTTAGAATATTTTGGCAGAGGCATATTGAACCAAAAGATGAAGCAGCAGCAATTTCAATCAAAAGCTTAAAACACGAGTATGGCGAAGAAGGCGACGCCATCCCTGAAGAAAAGCGTGAACAGGTCATTGAAAGCCTGAAGCTGCTGTTGGATGCATTTGAAAAGATCTATGTTGTTAAATGGAAGGAGCGATCAGTAATGGAAAGCGATGTTAGATCATCGGTAAAAGAGGTTTACGGGAATATAGCCAAAAACATTAACAGCGATTCAGGATGTGGCTGCGGCTGTTCACCGTACGACCCTAAAGGCCAAATTTCCAGCGGGATCTACGGAAAAACCGACCTGGAAAACCTGCCCCTAAAAGCGGTGGAAGCTTCTCTGGGTTGTGCCAATCCCTTGCTATTGGCCGAATTGCAGCAGGGAGAAACGGTCTTGGACCTGGGCAGCGGCGGTGGTATCGATGTATTGATGGCTACCCGGTATGTGGGGGAAACCGGCAAAGTATACGGCCTGGATATGACCGACGAAATGCTGGCCTTGGCTAATGAAAACAAACAAAAGATGGGTGTTGCTAATGTTGAGTTTTTGAAAGGATATATTGAAGAAATCCCTCTGAAAGATGAAGCGGTGGATGTCATAATGTCCAACTGCGTGATCAACCTTACCGAAGACAAGGAAAAAGCCCTGGCCGAAGCTTACCGGGTTCTGAAAAAAGGCGGCCGCCTGGCTATTGCTGATATCGTGACAATAAAAGACATTCCCGAGGACATAAAAAAGAAAGCAGCCATGTGGTCATCCTGCCTGGGTGGAACCTTAAGCATAGAAGACTATGAAAGCATATTAAAGAAAGTCGGCTTCACAAACCTGGTTATAGAGCCTGTGCAAATATACAACAAAGAGTTTATAACCGGGATGGCTTCTTGCAGCTGTTTTGAGCCGCTCATCGCTGAGGTCAACCTGGACGCGATTGACGGGGCGTTTGCCAGTGCTTATATTAAGGCGGAGAAGCGTTAATGGGAACGTTGTAGTGTACAAAATCGCAGACAACTTAATAATCCACTGGATATAAACAATACCGGGTCTAAAAATCCCGGTATTGTTGTCTCTTTAGCGGCGCCGGCTTTTGGCTATTATACCGATGCGCGAAGTAAAACAGCCGTAATGCCGGGCGATATACTGCTCGCAGGCTTGCCTCATCTTGCCCCAAGATTAATTATTCAGTGTTGAATAATAATGAAGAGATCTAAATACCATGACTCGCAAATAAGCCCAATAATCCTATTATTTCCCGCTGGCATATTTTGAAAGGGGAGCACTAGCATACGGCCGCCGAACCAGACGGAGAGCTGCTGGCAGCCGCCCTGTTGCTTGGGTTTGGTACTTCCTCCTCTTAATTGCTTGAATACTGTTTTATTATCAAACAGGTTTGACTTCATAAAATCTTCACAATAGCCAAATACAATTAAACACATAGGAAAAATGTATATTGAAGGAGAGGATGCACACATGAACATGACCCACTACATGGAATTATTGGCCACCAATCAGCCCTGGCAACTGCTGATTTTTATGGCTGTACCAGTAATTCTTGCCGAGACCCTGGCTGTCACCGAACTGATCATTTTGTTTAATCGTGATTTGACGGGGACAACCAGGTTAGTGAACAAAATAGCCGGAACATTAGCCGGATTCTATTTTTCTGGAGTATTTATCTATTTATTCTTTAATGCTGTCGTTCCTTTAACGGTTTCTGGAGGGTGGAGAGGACCGGCGGACGTTATTGCGGTTGGGTTCTATCTGTCAGGCATAGTGCCTTTCTTGGGAATAACTTTATTAGAATTGGGGATCATTGGCAAAAATCGGGATGAAATCGGCAAGCTAAAATTACATGCAACGTTTGTAGGCATCTTCCTGGTGGTAGCCCATGTAGCCATGATATTCGGCATGTTGGATCCAAATCTGCTGATGGCGGCGCCGACTGATTCGTCAATGCCCATGTAAACTGAAAGCACCACTTTTTGCAGTGGTACTTTTTTAGTTGATAAACTCCCTTTCCCAACGGAAGGTGGCGCTTTGCAGTGCCGTCTTCCGTTTCCCCCGTATGGAGCTGACAGAAATTGAGCCTGAGTAGAGATGGGAAATAAAAAGATGTTTGGCAGGAGGCGCCGGCAGGGCCAATGCCAGCCGAGCATGGCGCATAAGTTGGATTACCCAGGATTTTATATCATACTCCTCCTAATTAAAGAAAACGGCACGCGCGCGTGCCGTTTTCTGCCGGGGTAAACTTTATTCACAAATGACTTGTAGGGCACAGCGAGCCGTGCCCTTGCGTTTGGCTAATTTTTGTTTTAAGGGCGGTTCGCGAACCGCCCCTGCGTTAAATCGACCAGTCATCGGGGATAAATACCTTGAAATCTCGTGGTCTTATATAGACTCTTTGCTTCTCTTGGAAATTCAACTGCCGGAAGTATTCTTTGCTTATTTCGGCTTCAACGTAATCATCGTTGTCCAACCGCTTTAGTTCAAGGTTTACTATAGGCCCAACCGCCCGTATATAAAAAACCTCGGCTTCTATAAAACCTTTTCCCTCCGGGAAGGTTTTGATTTCGATATCATGCGGGCGTATATAGCTTATTATGTCTCTATCAGTAGTACTGGCATGTTCAGGCACATCGAGTTTTAGAGAACCGATTTCGACCTTCCCATTGTGCACCCGGCCATGAAAAAGATTTACATTGCCCAGGAAATTATAAACAAAAGCATTGGCAGGATTGTCATAAACTTCTTCCGGTGTGCCGATCTGTTCTACCCGGCCTTCGTGCAGAATAACGATCCGATCAGCTACGTCGAGGGCTTCTTCCTGATCATGCGTAACAAAAACACTGGTTATGGGATATTCGTTATGGAGTTTGCGCAGCCACCGGCGCAGTTCTTTCCTGACCTTGGCGTCTAGAGCGCCAAAAGGTTCATCCAGCAGCAATACCTTGGGTTCAACTGCCAGGGCCCGGGCCAGGGCTATTCTTTGCCGTTGGCCGCCGGAAAGCTGGGCCGGATAACGCCTGGCCAATCCCTCCATCTTGACTAAAGCCAGCAGCTCATGCACCTTTTTATTGATTGCCTCCTTGCCGGGCCTCAGTTTTGCAGGTCTAACCCTTAAGCCAAAGGCAATGTTTTCGAAAACCGTCATGTGTTTGAACAGTGCATAATGCTGAAACACGAATCCTACTCGCCGGTCCTGAGTGCTTTTTCCGGTATTGTCCTCACCATCGAAAATTATTTTCCCGCCATCAGTGGTTTCCAGTCCGGCAATTATCCTTAATAACGTGGTCTTGCCTGACCCGGAGGGACCCAATAGAGCCACTAATTCACCGGTATTTATAGTCAAACTTACATCATCAAGCGCTTTAAATGATTCAAAAGTCTTGATAACATTGGAAATTTCAATGCTCATTTGTATCCTCCCTGCAGTAGGGACGTCTGGCTTTCAAGCCCGTATCCCCAACTCGTGATCCCAGTACAACATACGGAACATTGTACCAGTTCAAAGATTTATGGATTAGAAACTTGATTCTGTTTCTCCATTTTCCAATCGGCAACATTTTTAATAATCAGATTCAAAAGGGCAATAAAGGTTAATAATGAAGCAACCGCAAAAGCAGCCGTAAACTTATATTCGTTGTATAAGATCTCCACATGGAGAGGGATCGTATTGGTGAGGCCCCTTATGTGTCCCGACACCACCGATACCGCGCCAAATTCACCGGCAGCCCTGGCCGCTGTCAGCATGACCCCGTATAATAAGGCCCACTTGATATTGGGCAGGGTGATAAGCCGGAAAGTTTTCCAGCCGCTTGCGCCTAAGGTAAGGGCCGCTTCCTCTTCCGCAGTTCCCTGCGCCTCCATTAGAGGAATCAGTTCCCGGGCCACAAAAGGAAGGGTTACAAATAATGTAGCCAGAATAATGCCGGGCGTAGAAAAGATTATTTTCAGATCCCATGCGTTTAACAGGGGGGCAAAAAGTCCATGGGTCGTACTAAAGAGCAAAACAAATATTAATCCTGCCACAACCGGCGAAATTGCAAAGGGCAGATCAATTAAAGTAATTAATACGTTCCTGCCTTTAAAGCTGAACTTAGCTATGGCCCAGGCAGCCGTAAGGCCGAAGACCGTATTGAACAGGACCGCAATAACAACGGCAGTGAGCGTAAGCTTCACAGCCTTTAAGGCTACCGGATCGCTTATGGCTGCCCAATATAAGCCTGTTCCTTGCTCAAAAGCCTTTACAAACACGAAGACCAGCGGAATGACCAGTACGACCACAAAAGCCATGAGCGCCACAGCGATCAGAATAGCCCGCACAGCTTTTGATTCACGGCCGGGCCGGCCATGATTGGGATTGTTCATCGTTGTACCACCAGCAACATTTCCAGCCATTTTATCACCCCTAACCCGTTGTTTTCTCTCTATTGCCGGCCCACCATTGCGTGAAATTGATGAACAGCAGCATCAAGAAGGAAATGATCAGCATGACCGCGGCAATCGCCGTAGCACCGTTGTAATCATACTGCTCCAGTTTGGTTCTAATTAATAAAGGCGCTATTTCCGTATGCATGGGCATGTTTCCGGAAATAAAGACGACCGATCCATATTCACCCAGAGCTCTGGCAAAAGCCAGGGCAAAACCTGTAATGAGAGCAGGAAGCAGCGCCGGTATAATGATTTTGTAAAAGGTTTGCCATTGGGTCGCTCCCAAACATGCCGCCGCCTCCTCAGCCTCAAGCTCCATGCTCTGCAAAACCGGTTGGACCGTTCTAACCACAAAGGGAAAGCTGATAAACAGCAATGCCAGGGTTATTCCCAATGGCGTATAGGATATTTTAATTCCCAAAGGGGCAACCAGTTGACCGATCCAGCCATTTTGAGCATACAGGGTGGTAAGCGTGATACCTGCCACCGCGGTGGGAAGGGCAAAAGGCAAGTCGATCAAGCCGTCGATGAATTTTCGTCCGGGAAATGAGTATCTTTCCAAAACCCAGGCCATGAGAAACCCCAAAAAAACATTGATTGCCGCCGCCAGGAAAGAAGTCCCAAAAGAAATTTTCAAGGCGGCCATAACTCTTTCCGTCGTAACGATTTCCCAGAATGTTGGCAGACCGATACTTGAGGTATTAATAAAAACCATAGCAACAGGAATTAAAACCAACAGGCTAAGATACAACAGGGAATAACCCATGGTAATGCCAAAACCGGGTATAACGCTTGGCTGCTTTACTCTTAGCAATTTCATTGTCGAATGCATAAATCCACCTCAAAAAGATAATGGAGCGGTTCTCAGGTCTATGTCTATAGCAGCAAACACGTTCGAACCGCTCCACCTTATTTCTACCTGGCTCTCTTATTTCTTGGTATAGATCTTGTCGAATATGCCTCCATCATTAAAGTGTTCTGCTTGCGCCTTGTTCCAGCCGCCAAAAACATCATCAATGGTAAACAGTTCAACGGTAGTGAACGTCGAGGCATATTTCTGAGCAACCGTCTCATTCCTGGGTCTGTAATAGTGCTTAGCAGCCAGTTCCTGGCCTGCTTCAGTATACAAATAATCTAAATAGGCTTGCGCAACCTCACGGGTTCCCTTTTTATCTACAACTGAATCGACGACTGCTACCGGCGGCTCCGCCAATATACTTACGGAAGGGACCACAATTTCGTATTTATCCGCATTTTTAGGATCCTTGGTGACCAGGAAAGCTTCATTTTCCCAGGAAAGAAACACGTCTCCTATGCCTCGTTCGGTAAAGGTCAGGGTTGAAGCCCGCGCGCCCGAATCAAGTACCGGTACGTTGGCAAATATCTTTTTAAGAAATTCCTGAGCTTGGGCGGCATCATTGCCGTTATTTTTAAGTGCATAGCCCCAGGCGGCCAGGTAATTCCAGCGAGCGCCCCCGGAAGTTTTCGGATTGGGCGTAATAACTGACACGCCGGTCTTAGCTAGATCATTCCAGTCCTTTATGTTCTTGGGATTTCCTTTTCTCACCAAGAATACGATCGTTGATGTATACGGGGTGGAATTGTTGGCTAAACGTTTTTGCCAATCTTTATTCAGAATTTCTTTATTCTTGTTGATAGAATCAATATCATATGCCAAAGCCAGGGTCACCACATCGGCTTCCAATCCGTCCAACACCGCCCTGGCCTGGCTGCCTGATCCTCCATGTGACTGTTCGATGGTTACATCCTGCCCGGTTTTTTCTTTCCAATATTTTGCAAAGTCAGCGTTGAACTCCTGGTACAGCTCACGGGTAGGATCATAGGAAACGTTTAGCAGGGTGACTGCCGGGGGATTCGTATTCGTCTCCGTTTTTTGGCCAGATGTCTTCTGAGAGCAACCTGCTACGGGAATAAGCAGCAACAATACCAGCAGCAAGACCAGTCCATTTTTATAAACCAACTTCCGTTTTTGGGGTTTCATCATATTAAGCCCTCCTTAATAGATAAGTATTCAGATATAATTAGTGGGTATTAAAAGAAAAAAATTTTCCTTTTTGAACAAAAGTTGTTTTTAAGTTTAAATGAAAAATAATCGCCCAAAAAGCTAGCGCTACTTAGGTTTTCCTGTAAGGCCTTTTTATTGGGATCACCTCCAATTTAAATAAAATCTTACTTTTATTATATGTTTACTATGCTATAATGAGTTTACTGGTTTATCAACCCTATGTCAACAAACTTCTTCCCATAATGGCAAAAAACTTATTGTCAAAATAAATAAAAGTATTTAAACTGATAATTGTTACATGGAAGGCAGGGAAAAAGGGATGGAAGATATCCGCAAGGTGTTTGGAAGCCTCACCCAGGACGCCAAAAAAATATTTAATCTTATTCATAAGAATGGTCCTCGGGCCAAGAACGAACTCCTGCTTCTTACCAATATGAAACTCAGTACCTTGAATCGGGTGATGGAGCCTTTGGAAAAGCGAGGTTTAATCATTCAGTCCAGCACAGGGCAGTCCACAGGGGGCAGAAAGCCGGCCCTGTATGATGTAAATGCCAGTCAGGGCTATTTGGCAGGGGTGGACATTTCCAGAACCTATACCCAGGTGATCATAACCGATTTAAAGATGGAAATTCTCTATAAGCAGCAGTTTACGATGGATGCATCCTATACCCCCGAGAAAACGCTGGAGATGGTCAGGGGGATTATTCAAAACGGCTTGCAGCAGATAAAGGCTCCAGGAAGCCAAATGCTGGGGGTTGGGGTAGGCACTGTGGGCCCCATGGACAGAGAAAAGGGAATTATAAACAACCCCGTCAACTTTGCGGCTCCGGGATGGCACGATGTACATGTGAAAGATATGCTGCAGGATAAAATTCAGTGTCCGGTGTTTATAGACAACGGGGCCAATACCGCAGTACTGGCGGAAATGCTGTTCGGCCAGGGCAGAAACCACTCCAATCTGGTCTATATTCATTGCGGAGTAGGGATCAGAACCGGGACCATTTCTTCCCGAACTATTATTCGGACCGTCAATGATGCGGAAGACGCATTCGGCCATATGGTTATTGATGTAGATGGAGAGCCTTGCGCCTGTGGAAATTATGGCTGTATAGAATGCTATTCTTCGATAGGGGCCATAAGCAGAAAATTTATTGCGGAGTTAAAGAAAGGCAGGGCTTCAAAGGTTTCGAAATCGATCGATGAGATTAGCTATATAGATATTTGCCAGGCAGCAGAAGAAGGGGATGAACTGGCCAGAGAAATCATTACCGGGTCGGCAGTAGTTTTAGGAACCGGATTGGCGAATTTCATCAATCTTTTAAATCCCGGTCTGGTCATATTAAGCGGGCCCTTGATCAAGAGATCGAAGTTATTTTACCAGAAATGTACGGAAGTGGCGGACAGAAAGTGCTATAAAAGTATTAAAGAGGGGGTTCTTTTCAGCCAGGGCGGAAATTTCGGGGATCATACCATTGCAATAGGGTCAGCGGCTATGGTATTTGAACATTGTATAAATAATAAAAGCGTATATGACACGGACTCACGCGACTCACGCTTATCCTTTGGCGCTTCCGGAAAGCTATGAATTGAGGCTTAAAAAGGGAAGTTTGCCGGATAAAACCTAGTAAATAGATAACTAAACTAAGCAATCTATTGGAGGTCGAGGGTGAAAACGGCTCGACAGGGTTGAAAGGTAGAATTTAGCAGCAAGAGGGTGGAAAGCCATGCAGTTAAAACTAGAGACGCTGGACACGGATATACTCATTATTGGCGGCGGAACCGCCGGCTGTTTTGCGGCCGTTACGATAGCGGAAAACTCAGAATGTACGGTGATTATTGCCGAGAAAGCCAATATCAAACGCAGCGGCTGCCTGGCCGCCGGTGTGAATGCCTTAAATGCCTACATAGTAGAGGGCCAGACGCCGGAGAGCTACCTGGAATATGTAATAAACGATTCCGAAGGCCTGGTTCGGGAAGATCTGGTCTACGGCCTGGCCAGGAACTTAAACCGGGTTGCGCATAAGCTGGAAGGCCTGGGGCTGATTATCCAAAAGGACGAAAACGGGAAGTACGTTTCCCGGGGAAACCGGAACATAAAAATCAACGGGGAAAACATCAAACCGCTGCTGGCTAAAGCGGTTGAAGAAAAGGCGCATGTAAGAGTTTTGAACCGGGTGAACGTCATTGACTACATCGTAAGCAACCGGAAGGTAATCGGGGCTTATGGCTTTTCCCTGGATGATGATATTTTTTACGTGATTCGAGCCCGGGCGGTCATCTGCACTACCGGCGGAGCGGCAGGGTTATACCGGCCCAACAACCCTGGTTTTTCCAGGCACAAGATGTGGTACTGCCCCTTTAACACCGGGGCCGGTTATGCCATGGGGATACGGGCCGGAGCGGAAATGACCACTTTTGAAATGCGCTTCATCGCCTTAAGATGCAAGGACACCATTGCACCCACCGGAACCATAGCTCAGGGCGTCTGGGCGCCGCAGGTAAACTCGCGGGGCGAGGAATATGACCGGAAGTACGGCCCCCCGAAAACCCACATCCGCATCTATTCCACGGTGGAAGAGAATAAAAGGGGAAGCGGTCCCTGCTTTTTAAAGACCGCCGGAATCAACCGGGAAGACGAAGCGGAATTATTTAAGGCCTACCTGAATATGGCTCCGGCCCAGGCCTTGAAGTGGATGGAGAACGGGCGCGGTCCGGCTGAAGAAAACGTGGAAATCGAGGGGACCGAACCTTATATCGTCGGCGGGCACACGGCCAGCGGCTACTGGGTGGATACCGGCAGAGCCACCACCCTGGCCGGCCTGTATGCGGCTGGAGACGTGGCCGGAGGCAGTCCCCAGAAATATGTGACCGGTTGCCTGGCTGAGGGTGAGATTGCCGCCCTATCGGCACTGGAATATATTAAGGAGCAAAGTTTTGAAGAGCTTGAAGAGCTGGAAACCATGCAAAAGCTTGAGAAAGTGAACCGCCGTCTTCATGGCAATCCCGGAATCTTTACGGCGGAAGATATGGAAGAGGCTATGCAAAAGGTGATGGATGAGTATGCCGGAGGCATATCTTCGGGCTATGCCGTAAACTCCAGCAGGCTGGCGCTGGCTGAGAAGTATATCGATGAGCTTCTGGCCGGCAGTGCGGACTTGAGAGCTGCGGATCTCCATGGCCTCATGCATATTTACGAAGTGACCGACCGCCTGTACGTGTGCAAAAGTTTGATCAAACATCTGCAGGCCCGCAAGGAGACGCGGTGGCACAGCTTTCAGGAAAATATTGATTATCCTGGGAAAGACGATGACAACTGGTTGAAATATGTTAACTCCCGCTTTGAGGATGGAGAAATAAAGATCGTATTCAGAGACCTGGTAAAGAGGGATGAAGTCTATGAGCATAAGAGTTGACAGTGAAACTTGCACAGGATGCGGCAAATGCCGGGATGTCTGCCCGGGGAGCCTTCTTTACGAGGCCCCCTCGGGTAAGACCATGAGCCGTTTTCCCAGAGATTGCTGGGGTTGCACGGCCTGCGTCAAGGAATGCGCTTTTGGGGCCATCAAATACTTCCTGGGCGCTGATCTGGGGGGAAGGGGCACCACCCTCCACACCCGTCAGGATGACGAATATATCCATTGGGTTTTTATCAAACCATCGGGTGGAGAGGAAGCAATAACGGTTCGGAAAAAAGAAGCCAACCGCTACTAGGGAGGAAACATGGATCATCTGGATAGATTGGAAGCGCAAAGTATCTATATCTTGCGAGAAGCGTATAAGAAATTCGGCAAATTGGGGATGTTGTGGTCCATCGGAAAGGATTCCACAGTGCTGCTGTGGCTGACCAAAAAAGCCTTTTTCGGCCATTCTCCTTTTCCTTTGATTCATGTGGACACAACCTTGAAGATTCCTGAAATGATTGTGTACCGGGATCAAATGGTCCGGGAATATCATCTTGATTTGATCGTCCACAGCAATAACGAAGCCCTGGAGGCGGGCATGGGGCCTGACCAGGGAAGATTGGAATGCTGCCGGGCCTTAAAAACCGATGCATTGCAGCAGGTGGTAAGCAATTATGAGTTTGAGGGTTTAATATTGGGCATCAGGCGGGATGAAGAGGGCTCCCGGTCCAAAGAGAGGGTTTTCAGCGAACGCAACAAAGACTCGGAATGGGATTATACCAACCAGCCCCCTGAACTCTGGGACCAATTTAAAACTGATTTCCCCAAGGGCAATCATATACGGGTGCATCCCATCCTGCACTGGAATGAAATAGACATCTGGGCTTATATCGAACGCGAAAAGATTCCCCTGGTAGATCTGTATTTTGCGAAAAACGGTAAGCGCTACCGAAGCCTGGGCTGCGCACCTTGCACGGGGAAAATAGATTCCCAGGCCAGCACGGTGGGGGAGATCATCGAGGAGTTAAGAAACACCCAGGTGAGCGAAAGAGCCGGTAGAGCCCAGGACCAGGAAGACGCCTATGCCATGCAAAAGCTGCGCAAGGATGGGTATATGTAAACCGCAGTAGACCAATAAGCCGGGAGAGGTTGATTATGCAAAAGGATAGAGAGATTTTGAAAATCGTGGTGGTAGGGCATGTGGATCATGGTAAATCAACCCTTATTGGCAGGCTGCTTTTTGATACCAAATCCGTCGCCGAAGGCAAGATTGAACGGGTTAAGAAGATATGCCGGGAAAAGGGCAAGCCCTTTGAATATGCTTATTTGCTGGACGCCTTTGAAGAGGAGCAGAAGCAGGGAATCACCATCGACACCACCCAGCTGCAATTTTTCACTGAAAAGAGAGATTATGTGATCATTGATGCGCCCGGGCATAAAGAGTTTTTGAAGAACATGATTTCCGGTGCGGCCAATGCCGAGGCGGCCTTGCTTATTATTGACGCTTGGGAAGGAGTGCAGGAACAGTCTAAAAGACATGGCTATATCCTTTCTCTTTTAGGGATTCAAAAGGTTTATGTGGTGGTCAATAAAATGGATCTGATCGAATACTCCCAGGAGAAATTCCATGAAATCAGGCAGGAAATGAATAAGTTCCTGAACAGCCTGAACGTCTACCCCCTGAAATATATCCCCATTTCCGCCTTTTACGGGGAGAACCTGACCGCAAATTCCAAGCAGATGCCCTGGTACCAGGGCGAGCCTGTCCTGGCCGCAATAGATCTCTTCGAGAAGGATAAGGGTTTAGAGGACAAAGCCCTGCGCTTTCCTGTTCAGGATGTGTATAAATTCGACCAGAGAAGAATTATCGCGGGCCGGATCGAGTCGGGAACGCTTGGGGTCGGAGATGAGATTCTGATATCACCCGGCAATAAGGTAACCAGAGTAAAATCCATCGAGTACTGGGCAAAGAGGGATCAAAGGGACGCTGTTTCGGCTGGCATGTCAGTAGGCATCACGGTTGAAGATGAATTTTTTAATAAAAGAGGGGAGTTCATCAGCCATAAGAACGGGGCGCCTCTGGTATCGGACCTGTTTAAAGCCAATTTGTTCTGGATGGGTAAGACCCCTCTGGTAAAAGGAAAAAGATACAAATTAAAGCTGGTCACCCAGGAACAGGAGTGCGAAATCGTATCCATAAGCAAAGTCATCGACGCCACCACCCTGGATGCGCTTGAAAACGCGGCCCAAATCAAGACCAACGATGTGGCTGAAGTGACCATAAGAAGCAAAGAGCTTATCAGCTTTGACGAGTTTAAAAACCATCCGGGCACCGGAAGGTTTGTGCTGGTTGACGGCTATGATGTCAGCGGCGGGGGAATTGTATCAGGGCTGGTAAAAGAAATTCAGCACGCCACCAGGCTGGCTCAAAACCAAACCATAATGGACGTGCAATGCTTTGACGAATACTATTTCACCCTGGCTGACGGAATCCTGCGTAAATACCCGGGCCGGCCGAATACCTTTGAACCCGGGGACGTGCTGCCGCTTATGGGAGAGAGCTACCATTACCCAGAGGATATAGATGTCATCGATCTGACTGGAAAACTGGCGGCCCGCATCCGCAAAGCGCGGCTGGAAAATATAGTGGGGCTTCATGAGTATAGATCTGATTCCGTTCCACTGATCGATATTCACGGCGCTTATATAAAAGTAAACGATTGGACATCGTTTAATCTTTTCATCAGCGAATACCTGACCGCGGATGAGGGCGAGGCAAAAAAACCAGCAGTCCTGGCCGACAAATGGATGGATTTTATGAAATTCAGAAATATCAGGTTTGAAAATGAACGCAGGATTGCGGAGGTGGATTATTTTATTTAAAGCTTTGCTAAATGAGTGAGGCAATCAGATATTTAGATTTATGCGGAGGTGGCCTGATTATGAAGATTAAGATTAACGGAGAAGATTTTATGTTTGATCATGACGCCCTTACCGTTGATGAACTTTTAATCGTTCACAAAATTGAAATGCCGGAATACGTGACGGTGCAGGTTAATGAAGAAATAATCGATAAGGATGATTTCGCTTCATTTAACATCCAGGACGGGGATGAAGTCGAGTTTCTATACTATATGGGCGGTGGGAAATAGTGAGTTTATCGAATCAACAGCTGGAACGATACTCCCGGCATATCATCCTCAAAGAAGTAGGCGGCAAAGGACAGGCCAAACTTTTAAACGCGAAGGTGCTTATTATCGGCACCGGCGGACTGGGGGCGCCGGCCGCCATGTATCTGGCCGCGGCCGGTATCGGCACCATCGGCCTGGTGGATTTTGATGATGTCGACTTGTCCAACCTGCAGAGGCAGATTATACATTCGACCAAAGATGTAGGCAAGCCCAAGGTGCTCTCCGGCCAGGAGACTATTTATGAAATGAATCCCGATGTTGAGGTGGTGACTTATCAGGAATGGATAAAGGCCGACAATATTAGAGACATCATTAAAGACCGGGATTATGACTTTATCATTGACGGGACCGACAACTTCCCGGCCAAATTCCTGATCAACGATGCCTGCGTCCTGGCGGGAAAACCCTTTTCCCATGCGGGAATCATCAGGTTTAACGGGCAGACCATGACCTATGTTCCCGGGCAGGGCCCCTGCTACCGGTGCATATTCAAGAACCCGCCTCCCCCGGATGCGGTTCCCACCTGCCGGCAGGCCGGAGTTATAGGGGTTATGGGCGGAATTATCGGAACCCTTCAGGCCAGCGAAGCGATAAAGTACATTCTGGGTGTGGGGAGTCTGCTTAATGGTTATCTTCTGACCTATGACGCCCTGAAAATGGAGTTCAGGAAGGTGAAAATAGCGCAGCGCAAAAGCTGCCCGGTTTGCGGCGACAACCCCGGCATCCATCAGCTTGAAGACTATGAACAGGCGCATTGCGAACTTAAATAACTGCTATGCAGGGTGAGAAAATGATTCATATATATAAATCACATTATGATGAAATCATAGATTATTCCCTGGCCGAACTTCCCAATGAAGCCTGCGGCCTGCTGGCGGGAAGACTGGAAAATGAAGAGAAGCGCGTGGAAAAAGTGTATTTCCTTCGCAACATCGATGAAAGCCCGGAGCACTTTTCCATGGACCCCAAAGAACAATTTGCCGCTGTAAAGGATATGAGAGTCAATGGATGGGTGCTCCTGGGCAATTTTCACAGCCACCCGGCGACTCCGGCCCGGCCCTCCCGAGAAGATATCAGACTGGCTTTTGACCCGTCCAAAAGTTATATGATTCTATCGCTGGCGGAAAAACAAAACCCTGTATTGAAGAGCTTCCTCATTGTTAATAAAGAAGTCAGTCCGGAAGATTTAGTGATAGGAGGAGAATAAACATGGCCCAGGTGGATTATGCAGAACTCAAAAAAGGCGGTTTTATGCGGCAGGTGCAGGCCGGACATTTTTCTTTGCGCCTGCGCATCGTCGGTGGGCAGATTAAAGCCGAACAGCTGCGCACGGTTAACGAAATAGCGGAAAAGTACGGAAGGGGATACATCCACATGACCTCCCGCCAGGGGATAGAAATACCCTTTATCAAGCTGGAGGACATAGACACGGTAAAGCAGGAATTAGCTAAAACGGGCTTGCAGCCCGGAGCCTGCGGACCCCGGGTAAGAACCGTCACCGCCTGCCAGGGGAACGGGGTTTGCCCCAGCGGTTTGATAGACACGACTTCCCTGGCTGCGGAGCTGGATGAAAAATATTACGCCCGGGACCTGCCGCATAAATTTAAGCTGGGCATCACCGGGTGCCGGAACAACTGCCTGAAAGCCGAAGAAAACGACCTGGGGATTAAAGGCGGTATGCTGACGGAATGGATTGAAGATCAATGCAACTATTGCGGCCTGTGCGAAGCGGTTTGTTCAGCCGGGATCATTAAGGTTGACCAGGACCGTGAAACCCTGACCTTCGATAAAAGCGGGTGCAACTACTGCGGGCGCTGCGTTAAATCCTGCCCCACCGAGGCCTGGGAGGGAAAAAGCGGATTCATCGTATATTTTGGAGGGCTGTTTGGAAACCGGATTGCAGTGGGCAGGCAGCTTTTACCTATTATATTTTCCACTGAAGAGCTGCACCAAGTCATTGAGGCTACCCTGGCCTTCTTTGACAAGCACGGCAGGGCTTCAGAGCGCTTTGGGACCCTGCTGGACCGGGCGGGTTGGGATTTATTGGAGAAGGAACTGCAGGAGGTCTTTTCATGAGTGCAGAAAAAGCCCGGGCATTTGTAGATATCAGCGATGTGGTATGCCCGGTAACCTTTGTTAAAGTAAAGGTAGCCCTTGAAGAGCTGGAGGACGGCCAGGTTATTGAAGTGCTGATCAACGAGGGTGAACCCATTCAAAACGTGCCCCGAAGTCTTAAGGACGAAGGCCATAAGGTCCTTAAGATAAAAAACAATCAAGATGGAACCTACACCATGCTGGTTGAAAAAGGCGGCTTGTTATGAGGTTTAATACGGCGCTGATCCATGGTCAGGCTGCTTCCGACCAGAAAACCGGGGCCACCAACATTCCCATATACCAGTCTTCTTCCTTTGAACATAGCACGGCTGAGGAATTGGAGAATATATTTAAAGGCACTCAACCGGGATTCATCTATACCCGCATCAACAATCCCACGGTTGAAGCTTTTGAAAGACGGCTGGCCTATCTGGAAGGGGCCGTGGGCGCGGTGGCCTGTTCATCCGGCATGGCCGCCGTCACTCTGGCGGTCATGAACATTTTGAAAAGCGGTGAAGAAATCGTATCAGGAACTGGAATATTCGGCGGTACCCATTCACTGTTTAAAGGCCTGGAGGACTTCGGGGTTTCGACCTGTTATGTAAAAGACAACCGCATCAGGAGCTTCGAGGACGCCATAACCGAAAAAACCCGGCTGATCTATATCGAAACCATTGGCAATCCCAAACTGGACGTACCGGATATACAGCAAATATCAGAACTGGCTCATAGCCATGGAATTCCTCTGGTGGTGGACAACACTGCCACCACACCCTATCTGGTCAAACCTATTGCGTTGGGAGCGGATATCGTCATCCATTCCACTTCCAAGTATATTAACGGCAGCGGTAATTCCATCGGCGGTATCATCCTGGACAGCGGTAAATTCAAATGGAATTACGAGCGTTATTCCTCTTTAAAGGATTTCAAAAAGTTCGGAGCTTTTGTTTACCTGGCCAAACTTAGAAAAGGCTTGTTCAAAGATTTCGGGGCCTGTTTATCTCCCTTTAACGCATTCCTAAACGGCATCGGTCTTGAGACCCTGGGACTCAGGATGGAAAGGCTATGTCAGAATACTCTCCTTTTGGCTTCGGCCTTAAAAAACCATCCCAAAGTTCTGGCCCTCAACTACCCCGGGCTGGAGGCGCATGCGGATCACCAGCTGGCTGCCGGGCAGTTTGGCGGCAGATATGGAGCAATATTCACTATACGGATAGGTTCGAAACAGAATGCTTTTAAACTGATTAACCATCTCAAATACGCCACCAATCTGGCCAATATCGGAGACGTGAGAACCCTGGTCATACACCCGGCTTCGACCATTTATATCACCAATACTATTGAGGAAAAGGAAAGCATGGGAGTATACGAGGACCTTATCAGGATCAGCGTGGGCCTGGAAGATGTCGAGGATTTGATCGAAGACTTCGAACAGGCCTTAGAAAGTATTGCTTAAATTTTATGGCCGGCTAGCTTAAAGAGAATATTTATGCTGTGGCGTAAAGGGTGAACGCCAAGCCCAGGAGTGGCAACTTAACTTAAGATCTTCATAAAATCACCACAAACGATTCTTAATATTAATGATAACCTGGGATAGAGAATAAATTCGATTTGTATTCTTAGGGAGGGATCGTTTATGGGCTTCAGTGAGACGTATGCTTACGGTTTTTGGACCATGGTGGTCTTCAACGTAGTCGTATTCAGTCTGTTTGCTTATTCGGCTTTTAGGCCTGCTACTAAAAGAGATTGGCAGACATTAGGAGCATTCATGGCTTTTCTAGTTGCTTTGTTCAGTGAGATGTTTGGTTTTCCCCTGACTATATATATTCTGACCAGCATTTTAGGCAGCAGGTATCCGGTGTTGAACCCTTATTCTCATATGAACGGCCATTTATGGGTAACATTAGCGGGCGGATCACCGGTTCTATTCAGCATTTTGCATCCGTTGAGCAACATTTTAATTTTTAGCGGATTGATCATCATTGCCATAGGGTGGAGAGAAATACATGCTGGATCAGGTGATCTGGTAACTGATGGAATATATAAATATGTGCGCCATCCTCAATACGTCGGGTTTTCTCTTGCAATTTTAGGTTTCTTGGTTCAATGGCCCACCATTATCACGTTTTTGATGGCGCCTATTTTGATGTATATGTACAAGAGATTGTCAAAACGGGAAGAGGATATTATGATTGAAACCTTTGGCGACGAGTACCGGAAGTATGCTCGGAGAGTGCCGGCTTATATCCCAAAGCTTTGGGGTAATACCGAACAACCGATAGGTTATAACAAAGCTTAGATTTTAAAATCTTCATAGAATCAACACACTGACATTTTATAATAAAAGCATGCTAGAGGGGCAATTAATTATAAATTTTATTGAGGCATCTGTAAGCATCACAGGTATTTCTTCAACAACTGCGCATTGATCGCCACGATGATGGTGCTTAAAGACATCACCACGGCTCCGGCCGCCATCGGTAAAACGAATCCCCAGGGGGCCAGCACGCCCGCTGCCAGCGGAATAACCACGGCATTGTAGCCGGTGGCCCAGGCCAGATTCTGGACCATTTTTCGATAAGTCGCTTTGGATATTTTGAATAAACGGGCTACATCGCGGGGATCGTTGTGGACCAGAATGATGCCGGCCGATTCTATAGCTACATCGGTTCCGGCGCCGATGGCGATGCCTACATCGGCCTGGGCCAAAGCGGGGGCGTCATTAACCCCATCTCCCACCATAGCCACGCGATAGCCCTGATTTTGAAGCTCACGTATTTTATCCGCCTTGTGCTCCGGAAGGACGCCGGCAAAATATTCATCGATGCCGATTTGTTGGGAGATCTGAGCCGCCACGGCGCCATTGTCACCGGTCAGCATAGCCACTTTGATGCCCATAGCCTTTATGATGTTTATAGCCTCCTGCGATTCTTCCTTAACTACATCAGCCAGGCTCAATAAACCGGCGACCTTTTTGTCAACTACCAGATAAACGCTGGTTATACCCAGATCATCGGAGTGCTGGAGGGATTCAAATAATTCGGACGGCAGGCTGATTCCGAGCGAGCTTATCAGGTTGGGACCTCCCACCTGCACCTCTTGACCGTCAATTTGGGCTATTATGCCCCGGCCGGGCATGGCCTCGAAGCCGGCAGCCTGAGGAATATCAAGGTTTTTCTCCCGGGCCGCATTTACTATTCCACGACCCAGCATATGCTCCGCCTCAAATTCAGCCGCAGCCGCCAGGCTCAACACCTTTTCTTCCGTAAACCCTGCAACGGGAATAATTTTGGAAAGTTTATGCTCTCCTTTGGTCAGTGTGCCGGTCTTATCAAAAACCACGCAATTGACATTCCGGGCTTCCTCCAGCATCAGCCGGTTGCGAACCAGAAGACCGGCTCTGGCGGTAATGGTCGTAGATATAGCCACCACCAGCGGGATGGCCAGACCGAGAGCATGGGGGCAGGCCGCTACCATAACCGTCACCACCCGCTCCATAATGATATTTAAGGGAGCTCCGGCCAGGTTCCAGGCCAGGGCGGTAAGCAGTGCCGAACTCAATGCAATGATGACCAGCCAGAAGGCGGCTCGGTCGGCCAGGACCTGGGATCTGGACCGGGACTTCTGGGCTTCTTCCACCAGGCGCATTATTCCGGCCAGATAGGTTTCAGCGCCAGTTTTCATCACTTGAATTCTTAAGGCCCCGTCTTCGTTAATCGTACCGGCAATGATACTATCGCCCGGCTGCTTGGCGACTGGAACCGATTCTCCCGTGACCATAGACTCATTGACCAGGCTGTTGCCCTGGACTACCTGCCCGTCAGCGGGAACCCTGGCGCCGGGGCGGATCAGAAGCAGGTCACCTGCCCTCAGTTCGGTAACCGCCACTTCGACCAGTTCATCATCCTTGACTTTAATTGCTGTATCGGGCAGCAGCCGGGCCATTTCATTCAAGGCGCTCCCCGCATTCTGGACCGCGCTCATTTCCAGCCAGTGTCCGAGCAGCATGATTACGATCAAAGTCGTCAGCTCCCAGTAAATCTCTTCGCCGTTCAGGCCAAAAGTAACCAATAAGCTGTAGCCGTAGGATACGGTTATAGCCAGAGCGATCAAGGTCATCATTCCCGGTTGGCGCGTTTTGATTTCCGCCCCGGCCCCCTGGAGAAAGATCAGGCCGCCATAGAAAAAGACCAGGGTTGCAAACAATGGAGCGATATAATGACTTCCCGGGAAACTTGGAGCCATTATGCCCAGCAAAGCCAGAAAATGAGGGCTGACGGCCAGGACCGGAATAGTGAGCAGGGCCGATAACCACAGTTTTTTGAAAAACACTTTCGGATTATGATGGGCATGCTGCCCTTTGCCGTGACCGCTTGAATGACCATTACGGGCGCTGTGGTCGATAGCATGATTTACTTGCGAATTCATGGTTTGAGGATGGGCATGAACATGTAGATTTTTAGCTCCAGTATTATGGGGTTCGGTTGTTTCAAGGGAGGGTGGTGCGGAATGACTGGCATGAATAGGGTGGTGACGCCCTGGTTCGGATGTGGGTCCGGGTTTGTCAGCGGCAGCCGCATGGTCCAAGTGTTTTCTGTGACTGTCATCATGATGATCATGCTGGTCCATCTCAATCCCTCCTCGATCACTGGCGTTATACTTAACGGTTCAAGAGCATACTGCCGGGGAAATAGTATTGATATCTCATTTTACCAGAGTGGTGATGTATGGAGTCGAGCTTGTTGAGAAACGGTGTCCAAGGCTGCAGGAATCTATACCAGGTCTCTTATTTGCGAAACGGCCCGGCTTAGAGATTCAACCAGGCGGACTATTTCTTGCCGGTTATTGCAGGGGGACAGACTGATGCGAACCGCGCCGTCGGCCCGCTCGCCAGGCAGATTGAGAGCCTTTAGAACATGGCTGCTTTTGGTTTTCTGCGAGGAGCAAGCCGACCCGGTGGAGATGTAAATATGATCTCTTTCCAAAAAGTGCATGAGAACTTCGCCTCTGATTCCGGGAAAAGATATGTTGAGAATATGGGGAGCGGAATATAATGAATCCAATGGATCGGGACCGTTGACTGCAAATGGTATATCCTGCTCACCGAGCAGCCTCAGCAGGTGCTCTTTGAGGCTGTACATGTGGCGACAGTCAGGTTCGAGATTTTTACAGGCATTTTCCGCAGCCAGTGCAAACCCGACCGCTCCGGGAACATTCTCGGTTCCCGACCTGCGGCCTCCTTCCTGGCCGCCACCCAGTGACAGGCTGTTCCACTTAATGCCCTTGTTTAGATAAAGGGCTCCCACGCCCTTGGGACCGTGAAGCTTGTGGGCGCTCAGCGACAGCATATCAATACCCAACTGGCGGGGTTTTACCATAACTTTACCAAAAGCCTGCACACAGTCGGAGTGAAAGTATACTTTCTGATTCACAGTCCGGGCGGCTTTAGCCAGGCCGGCGATGTTCTGCACGCTGCCGATTTCATTATTGACCATCATAATGCTGACTAAAATCGTGCTTTCCCTGACCATATCCGCCAGTACCGGCTGCTCAACTATTCCATGCTTATTGACGGGACAGACTTCAACCTCGAAACCCTTTTGACTTAAAAACTTCATGGGTTCGATAACCGAGGGATGTTCTATGGCCGAGTAAATAATATGGCGCCCTTTTCTCTGGTTGGCCAGGGCTGCGCCCAGCAGAGCCAGGTTATTGGCTTCGCTGGCCCCGGAAGTGACGATAATTTCGTCTTCTCCGGTTCCCAGGCAGGAGGCCAGCGTTGTCCTGGCCGCCCTAAGGTGGTTGGCGGCTTTCAGGCCTAATCCGTGCAAAGATGAGGGATTGCCGTAATTATGGACCATAATCTCCTTTATCGCTTCTGCAATTTCAGGCGCCACAGCGGTGGTGGCGGCATTATCAAGATAGATAATATTGTCGGTGCCCAATTTATTTTACCCCCAGATCTAGCTCAGCGAAGCCGCCAGATTAATTACTTCCCGGGTATTGAAGGCATTTTCCAGGAGCGGCTGCCATTCCACCAGGGCTTCAGCCTGCAAAGTTTCCCGTAAAGCCGGGCGGGTGGCCGGGTGCCGGGGCAGGAAAAGCGAGCAGCAGTCCTGATAAGGCAGTATCGAAGTCTCATAGGTCGCTATTTGACGGGCTAAAGCGGTAATCTCGGTTTTATCCATAGCGCATAACGGGCGCAGCAGCAGCATATCCACCGCCTCTGAAATCACATTTAAGCTTTCCAGGGTTTGGCTGGCAACCTGACCAACGCTATCGCCGGTTATAAGCACCTGAGCCTTTATTTGAGCCGCGAGGCTTTCCGCCAGGCGCAGCATCATACGCCGCAACAGGGTTACCCGCAGTTTTTCGGGGCATCTTTCGATAATCGTTTCTTGGATGGATGCCACATCCACGATCACCAGCTGCATGGAGCCGCGGTTGTACGCGGCCAGCCTCCTGGCCAAATCAATGACTTTTTGCTTGGCGTGGTCGCCGGTGAAAGGAAAACTATGATAGTAAACCGCTGTAAGTTTAATGCCTCGCTTCATGGCCATCCATCCCGCCACCGGACTATCCAAGCCTCCCGACAACAGCAAAACGCCATGGCCGCTGCTTGAAACCGGCAGGCCGCCGGGGCCTGGGTAAACAGCTGCATATACCAGCGCCAGGCTCTCCCTGACTTCTACATTGACTGCCAGGTCGGGGCTGCCCAGATCTACTTTTAAATCGGGGTGATTTTCAATGATGCGGCTGCCCAACCATGCCCCCAATTGAGGGGATTTCATAGGGAAACGCTTATCCGAACGGCGGCACCGTACCGCGAAGGTTTTAGCATTATAAAATCCGCTAAATAAATGTTCTGCCGCCTGGTATATTTCCTCCACATCGGGTTTAACTACTATCGCCGGGCTTATTGATACCAGGCCGAAGACCAGGCGCAATCGCTCCAAAACTGACTCAACATTTTGCTGGTAAGTCACCAGTATCCTGCCGGAAAGACGCTTTACCGAAACCCCCGCTAGAGGTTCCAGGACCTGCACGATGTTGCTCAACAGGGTTTTTTCAAAATAACCCCGGTTGTCTCCTTTTAATCCCAGCTCTCCATAACGGCATAAAATGGCATTAAACATTGAATATCCTTCCTAATGATCAAAAGGTATTGCTTAGTATTATACAAAGCTGCCCCGGTTAAACAGCATAATCATATTACTATAAAATCTATAGAATAAATAGGAATAGTGAAAGGGTACCGTAGCTGTCTGAAACTGTCAACGGTTTGACTGAAATTTATTTGATGCCGGCCTGAGGTTTTGGTATAAATAAACCGGGAATCCTATAAATATTATAGGAAATTGGCCGCTTATAAAGCATTTGTGCAAAGCGGCTGTATACAGGTATCATCGCCTCCAGGATAAGCAGCCGGTAATAAAGCCATGTTAATTATACTTGCATCCGCTCTTGCGGATATATTATTATTCATATAAGAAAACTATCTGGAGGTTGAATTATGAGAATGTCCACCAAAGGCCGTTACGGTTTGAGGGCCATGCTTGATCTGGCGCTAAACTCGGGCGGCGATCATGTGGCTTTAAATACGATTGCTGAACGGCAGAATATTTCTTCCAATTATCTGGAACAGGTTTTTTCAATTTTAAGAAAAGCCGGTTTGGTCAACAGTGTAAAAGGGGCTCAGGGAGGTTATGTGCTGGCTGACAGTCTTAACCGCATTACGGTCGGCCAAATACTTCGTGCCCTTGAAGGGGATTTGGTTGTCGCGGGCGACAGCGCGGACAGCGAATCAAAAAATCCAGTTGAATACTGTTTGAAGAAACAGGTGTGGGATCAAATCAACGAGAGCATTAATAGCGTGGTTGACGCCATTACTTTGGAAGACTTGCTGCTTGAGTATAAGAAAATGCAAGGGCATATGTCGCTTATGTTCTATATTTAGGCAATTTAGGGCAATAATTTTTTGGGCTGAAAAGCAGTAAAACTATTGGAATAATAATAACAACCGCGATTTACTGCGAATGGGACTGATTTATGGTGGGAGGCAGCTTAGATGGGGCTGAGGATAGAGAGCAAGATCGTAAGGGGTCATAAAGGAGCGGATCCGCACACCGGGGCGATCAGCTTCCCCATTTACCAGACGGCTACTTTTAAGCATCCGGGACTGGGACAGAGCACCGGCTATGATTATACCCGCTCGGGCAATCCGACCCGGGAAGAAATCGAGAAAACCATAGCCGATTTGGAAGGGGGGCTGGCGGGATTTGCATTTTCCAGCGGCATGGCGGCTATCGCTACGCTCTGTGAAATATTTTCGCCCGGCGACCACCTATTGGTGTCTGATGACCTTTATGGAGGGACATACCGGCTTTTCGAAGAAATCTCGCGAAAGCACGGTTTGGACTTTACATATCTTGACACCGGCATAACTGAGAACGTTATTAATGCTATCAGAGCGAATACCCGGGCTGTTTTTATTGAAACCCCTTCCAATCCCATGATGAAGGTTACCGACATAAAATCTGTGGTTGAAATCGCCAGGGTTCATCAAATGCTCACGATTGTCGACAACACCTTTCTCACTCCTTATTTGCAGAGGCCTTTACAGCTGGGGGCCGATATCGTGGTTCACAGCGCTACCAAGTATCTGGGAGGACACAACGATACGCTGGCCGGTTTTGTCATCGTGAAAGACCAAGTCCTGGAGGAGCGGCTGAGATTTTATCAAAACGCTATTGGCGGCGTTCTGGCGCCTTTTGACAGCTGGCTGATTTTGAGGGGCTTGAAAACGCTGGCTATACGCATGGAGAGACAGGAGCAAAATGCCCGCATTATTGCCAATTGGCTTAAAGACCACCCCCGGGTGGAGAAAGTATATTACGTTGGGTTAAGCGATCACCAGGGGCATGCTGTTTGCAGAGAGCAGGCTTCCGGATTCGGGGCTATGATTTCATTCTCTGTCAGGGACCCGGCCTTGGCGGAAGCAATATTGGGCAGGGTTAAACTGATTGCCTTTGCTGAAAGCCTGGGAGGGGTAGAGAGTCTGATTACTTATCCCATTACTCAGACGCATGCCTCCATACCCAAAGAAATACTGGATCATTTGGGCGTAGATGAAAAATTATTGCGTCTGTCGGTTGGGATCGAAGCAGTGGAAGACATCATCGATGATTTAAAGCAGGCGCTGGCTTAACTCAGTTGTATTGCGACAGTTTCCGAAATACGTAAATTAAGGGAGGAAAAGATGCGTTTTGGCACCAGGCTAATCCACAACGGCAATGAGATAGACGAACATACCGGGGCGCTAAGTATACCCATTCACCAGGTTTCCACCTTTCATCAATCCGACATAAATAAAGCGCAGCGCTTTGACTATTCGCGCTCGGGCAATCCTACCCGTCAGGCGCTGGAAAACACTATCGCGGTGTTGGAGGGGGGGCATAGGGGTTTTGCCTTTGCATCCGGCATGGCCGCTACAGCATCGGTTTTGTCAATATTCGCGGCGGGCGACCATATCGTGGTCTGCGAAGATGTTTACGGCGGCACCTTTCGCATCATGAATTCTTTATTTAAGCGTTTCCGCCTTGACAGCACTTTTGTAGACGCAGCGGATCCGGATCGAATTAAAGCAGCTATCCGAAATAATACCCGCGCCTTGTTTTTGGAAACCCCTTCCAACCCGTTGATGAAAATAACGGATTTAAGAGCAGCCATTGATATTGCCAAGCAAAACGGCCTTTTGGTTATCGTCGACAACACCTTTATGTCCCCCTATCTGCAGCGCCCCTTGGAATTGGGCGCGGATATAGTCGTCCATAGCGCCACTAAATTTATAGGCGGGCACAGCGATGTGATCGGCGGCCTGGCAGTGGTTAGCGATGAAGATATAGCCCGGGAGGTTTATTCGGTTCAAAACGGTTTCGGCGCCATATTGGGACCTCAAGACAGCTGGCTGCTGCTGCGTGGTTTGAAAACCCTCAAAGTACGCATGGACCATCAGCAAAACAGCGCCCGGATTATAGCCGAATGGCTCATGGCGCAAAAACAGGTTGAAAAGGTTTATTATCCCGGTATTGACAGTCATCCCGGAAGTGACATACATAAACGCCAGTCAGACGGACCGGGAGCGGTTTTGGCATTTAAAACCCGGTCTGTTGAATTGGCCCGCAGGTTCATGAGCCGGGTGACATTGGCTGCCGTGGCGGTCAGCCTCGGCGGGGTGGAGACCATAGTATCATATCCGGTCACCATGTCCCATGCCTCCATGCCTCGGTCGGAACGGTTGAGACTGGGCATTACCGAGAATCTGATCCGGGTCTCTCTGGGTTTGGAAGATGTTGAAGACCTGATTAAGGATTTTGACCAGGCGTTGGCCTAATAAGCGAAATAGACGTAAGATCTAAATAATAAAGCATTCAGTTTCAAGACTACCTGCACCGTATGGGAAAAGACAAAGGAGGACTTTGCATGTCGGGAATCGCATCAAACCTTACTGAGCTTATCGGCAGTACTCCGCTTTTGGAACTGTCGAACTACTCCGCCTGCAACCAGGTAGACGCCAGGCTGCTGGGCAAACTGGAATACTTCAATCCGGCCGGCAGCGTCAAAGACCGGATCGGTTATGCCATGATCAAGGATGCCGAAGAAAAAGGCTTGATAAATAAGGAGTCTGTACTCATCGAGCCTACCAGTGGAAATACAGGTATAGCACTGGCTTTTGTAGCGGCAGCCAAAGGTTATCGCCTCATTTTAACTATGCCTGAAACCTTCAGCTTAGAGCGCCGCAATCTCTTGAAAGCCCTCGGTGCCGAGCTGGTTTTGACCCCGGGGCATGAAGGCATGGCCGGCGCCTTGAGAGCAGCCGACGAGCTGGCGGCCAGTATGCCCAACGCTTTCATTCCCCAACAGTTTAGTAATCCTGCCAACCCGGCCATTCATCGGGAAACTACCGCGCGAGAGATTTGGCGGGATACTGATGGACAGGTGGATATATTTGTGGCGGGAGTCGGAACGGGCGGAACCATCACCGGGGTCGGAGAAATTCTTAAAGCCAATAAACCAGGGGTAAAGATAGTGGCGGTTGAACCGTACGATTCGCCGCTGCTTTCCGGAGGACAGGCCGGCCCCCACAAAATTCAGGGTATCGGAGCCAATTTTATTCCTGAGGTGTTGAACCGGAGCATTTTGGATGAAGTATTTAAGGTGAAAAATGAGGACGCGTTTAAAACTTCCCGCTTGCTTGCCAGAACCGAAGGTCTCCTGGTGGGGATTTCTTCGGGAGCGGCCGCTTTTGCAGCCACCCAAATAGCGAAAAGACCTGAAAACAAGGGGAAAACAGTGGTTATTCTGCTTCCCGACACTGGTGAAAGATATCTCTCCACGGAACTCTTCCAGGGGTAGAACTTCCCATATCAAAGGCAAGAACCCTTTCTGCAGGGCAGGTCATCACCAAAAGAAAGGATACCTGAAAGTTTTTAGATGCCAGGCATAAACCGGCTGATTTAACCGGGTTGGATTAGCCGGTTTTCTTATATAGGTCGTCAGTGTGAAATGCGATTGGCATTCCCCTGGATTTGACGGGGCGGTTTTATTTAGGGGCGATCAAATCGCGCACCACTTGGCCGGCCATGAGCAAACCGGCCGCGGAAGGAACGAAGGAGATGCTGCCCGGTATCTGCCGGCGCATGGTGCAGGTACGAGCAGATCCTTGGGGGCATATGCATCCTGCATTGCAGTCGGAGTCTTCAGTTGAAATGGGCACGAGCGGTTTTTCTTTGGAATAGACCACTTTAAGGGACGGAATGTTTCTTTTTCTCAATTCTTTACGCATTACCCTGGCTAGCGGACATATGGAAGTATCGTATATATCCGCGATCTCAAAACGGCCGGGGTCCAACTTATTTCCAGCTCCCATACAGCTGATAATGGGGATATTCAGTTCATTGGCTTTAACCACTAATTCGATTTTAGAGCTGACCGTATCGATCGCGTCGATAATGTAATCTAAATCTTTGCTAATCATTGCGTCCGAACACTGGCCGGAGAAAAAGGTTTGGAGAATGTCGACTTGAGCCCGGCGGTTTATATCCATAATTCTTTCACGCATAACTTCTACTTTTGGCCGGCCCACCGTTCTGCTGGTGGCATGAATCTGCCGGTTAATGTTGGTTCTGCATATCAGATCATCATCCACCAGTAAAAAGCTGCCCACATTGGCACGGGCCAGGGCTTCGACGGCAAAACTGCCCACCCCTCCGATGCCGAATACGGCGACCCGGCTCCGTGCAAGACGGGTCATGGCCTCTTTGCCTAATAACAATTCGGTTCTCGAAAATTCGTTGACCATTCATCCTCCGGGTTAAAGTCCTTCCTAAGGACTAAATTATATTTAACAAAGTAATCATAACAAAAATTGTTCGAGTGACCAACCGCTTGACATTATTCGCAAATAGCAATAAACGCCGATAAATATGAACTTAACCCGTGAGCAACCTATAAATGATGGGTCGCAGATCTGCTGACCAGGAAGCTCCCGGTGCCGAGGAGCAGCGTGAGTAATCTATCAATGATGGTTTGCAGATGTTGGCAACTAAAGCTAAGGCATCCCAGGAGCTTAGAAATTACCCGGGCGCTATTTTTATTATATCGCTCAATACGGCCCGGAAAATTGTTATAATTATCAAGTATCCGCCGCCGCACTATTAAGCGATGCTGTTCAAGTTAAAACCAGCCTCCGGCGGGTTTGCAAAGTATTGAAATCTGGTTCTAAATACCCTATAATACCTATAAAATTAGTAAAGATACTTGTTTATATAATATATGGGGCATTAATTATTATCAATGCAGGTTGGAGAAGATAATGCACAGCGAAGAGAAAATGAATTCACTCAAACAGCATATTAAATCGTTGGGGAGCGCCTTGATCGCCTTTAGCGGCGGCGTCGACAGTACATTCTTACTGGCCGTATCCAAAGAGGTTTTGAACCAAAGGGTGCTGGCAGTTACTGCAATCGGCCCCACTTATCCGCAAAGGGAATCCATGGAATGCGTGCGTATAGCCAGAAAACTGGATGTAAACTATCTGGTCGTCAACATAGATCCATTTAAAGTTGCCGGGTTTAGTGACAACCCGCCCGAGCGCTGCTATTTATGTAAATATCAACTATTTTCTAAGCTTAAAGAAATAGCCCGGGATAGAGGTTTTGAACATGTTGCCGACGGGTCCAATGTTGACGATTTGAGCGATATCCGTCCCGGCCTGAAAGCCTTGCGTGAGCTCGGGATTGCAAGTCCTCTGCTGGAGTCTGGCCTGAATAAGTCGGAAATCAGGCAATTGTCAAGGCAAATGCGTCTGGAAACCTCGGAAAAACCGGCCGCCGCATGTTTATCATCCCGGTTTGTGCATGGTGAGAGGATCAGCAATCAAAAGTTAAAGATGGTGGAAGCCGCGGAAGATTACCTGCTCGGCCTGGGAATAAAACAAGTGAGGGTTCGAATGCACCAGGATCTGGCTCGAATCGAGGTTGGTGATAATGAACGCCATAAACTGTTGTCAGAAGCCGCCATGGATAAGATTGACAGCCATCTGAGGCAGTTGGGTTTCCGCTACATCACCCTTGACATGCAGGGTTATCGAACCGGAAGCATGAATTCGGGTCAGGTCCCCAGCGATTGAACCGGGGAAATATATTACGCAGGTGGACAGATCATTAAGGAGGTAATTCATAGTGCCGATTATAATACCGGATAATCTTCCGGCCAGCAATATACTTCAGGGCGAGAATATCTTTGTTATGAAAGAAAAGCGGGCCAGTCATCAAGATATTCGTCCTCTCAGGATCGCGATTTTAAACCTGATGCCGCAGAAAATTGTCACCGAAACCCAGCTGTTGAGGCTTTTGGCCAACAGCCCGCTGCAAGTCGAAATCATACTGCTGTGCATGGAGAGCCATGAATCCAAAAATACTTCAGAAGAGCATTTGCAGAATTTTTATACCACTTTTACGCGGATTGAAAAGCAGAAATTTGATGGAATGATCATTACCGGGGCACCTGTAGAACACCTGGATTATGAAGAATGGACTTATTGGGATGAATTGGCCGACGTACTGGAATGGACCAAAAAGCACGTGTGGGCTACACTGCATATCTGTGTCGGCGCTCAGGCAGGCTTATACTACCATTACGGCGTGCCCAAATATCCGCTCGGCCAGAAGATGTTCGGGGTTTTCAAGCACCGGGTTTTAGAGAAAAACGTACCCCTGTTAAGGGGTTTCGATGACGTATTTTATGCCCCCCATTCCAGGCATTCAGAGATACGCCGCGCTGATATCGAGAAGGTTCCGGAGCTGGATATATTGTCAGAGTCTGAGGAAGCCGGGATATATATTGTCGCCAACAAAGATCAGCGGCAGATATTCATTACCGGCCATTCCGAATATGATCCCCTCACTTTAAAAGCCGAGTATGACCGGGATGTTGCCAAAGGCCTGACTATTAATGTGCCGGCAAACTACTATCCGGATAATGATCCCTCCAAACTTCCGGAAGTCCGGTGGAGAAGCCATGCCAATTTATTATTCACCAATTGGCTGAACTACCATGTCTATCAAGAGACACCGTACGATTTGACCGAACTATGCAATGGCAAAAAAGGAACCTGGCACGTGGAATAGATTTAAGCAGGCCTTCGAAGATAGAAGAAGCAACGGATTAACAAATGAATGCGGTATAGTCAATGCCGCCTGATCAGAAACTAACGCTGCAATAAGAGGATGGCTGACAGTTTCACACCCGGACGTGAATAGTCCAAAGGAGATACGCCAGACCGATTACTTCTCTTATTGCAGCTTAGACATGAGATGGAACAAGACACGGCTGGCTGCCGTGCCTGCCCGCAAAATATAGTAGCAAAGGAGAATTACAATGTCAGGATGGCCTCTTTACGTCCCAAGAAAAGCATTAACCTACGATAAAGGGATCGTTGCAGAGAATAGAGAGGTAAACGTCGTGACTGAAAAACCCTTAACTGTTTTTCTTAATCACAACGAGTTGGCCACTTTGATCTGTTCGCCCGGCGGCCTTCAGGAACTGACCGTAGGATTTCTGCTTAGTGAAGGAATCCTTAAAGAACCTTCGGACATTGAAGATATCCGTTTAAGGGAAGACGATGGCTTATTGTGGATTGAGACCACTCAACCGGTGAGCCAAACCGATAATTTCTTGCGCCGGCACATTGCAAGCTGCTGCGGTAAAGGCCGGGCAGGACTCTATTTCATAAACGACGCCCGCCAATTACAGAAAGTTAAATCTGACTGGCGTCTGCCGGTCAAACAGATCATATCCCTGATGGCCGAACTGGAGGAGAGAGCCGAGTCGTTCCGTATAACCGGAGGAGTTCACAGCGCCGCCCTCGCCGATGAGTCGGGAATCATAGTCCATTATGAAGATATCGGACGGCACAATGCGGTTGATAAGGTATTGGGCTACGCTTTTTTGAACGATATTTCCCCTCATAATAAATGTCTGCTCTTAAGCGGCCGGGTGGCATCGGAAATACTGATAAAGGCTGCCCGGGGAAATATACCCATAATTCTGTCGCGTGCGGCTCCTACCGAATTGACTCTGGAACTGGCTGAAGAGCTGGACCTTTGCGTAGTGGGTTTCGCACGGGAAGAAAGGCTCACGGTTTACACTCACCTGGAAAAGATCATCCTTGACTGACCCTTTTCCCCAAACAGCCTGACCCTGATTTTAGTTAAAAGAAATCAGGGTTATTTTTTTAAAACACTAGTAAAACTATAGGGTATATGATATATTGACAATCAGATAGCTTTAGCTGGAATGTCCGAATGCTACAGGGGGCTCCTTAAGGCAGTATTCGGCTGACTCAGAGGAAGAAGGGATATTTTGATGAGACTATCAACAAAAGGCAGGTATGGTCTTAGAGCCATGCTGGATATAGCTCAAAAACAAGAATCTGGACCGGTGGCTATTCATACCATAGCTGAACGGCAGAATATTTCTGGAAGATATCTCGAGCAGTTGTTAATTCCTTTGAAACAAGCGGGACTGGTTAAAAGTGTTCGAGGCGCTCAGGGCGGCTATATTCTGGGTAAAACTCCTGCCCAAATCACTGTCGGGGATATCATTCGCATTCTTGAAGGGCCTATTGCTCCGGTGGATTGTGTCAGCGAGGTCAACCCCGATGAATGCATCCGCGCCGAGAAATGTGTGACCCGGCAGGTATGGTCGCGTTTAAGAGATTCCATATCCAATATTTTAGATTCATATACCCTGGAAGATTTGGTGAACGAATCATTGGTCGATCAAATTGTATCTGACAACGATCCGAAAAATTTAAAAAATCAGAGGTGAAGGCAATGAGAGAAATTTATATGGACCATAGCGCTACTACTCCGGTTGACCGTCAGGTTTTCGAAGCCATGATACCCTTTTTAACGCACGAATACGGCAATCCATCCAGCGTGCACACCAAGGGCCGGGCAGCTAAAAAAGCTCTTGAAAATGCCCGCGAACAGGTAGCGGCCTTGATCAACGCCAACCCTCGTGAAATATTCTTTACCAGCGGCGGCACCGAGGCTGACAACCAGGCTATTGTTTCCTATGTGAACAGCAATGTTAAAAAAGGCAAACATATCATAACCTCGGCCATTGAACATCATGCTGTACTGGATACTTGCGAGCATCTTCATAAGAACGGTTTCGAATTAACGGTTTTGCCTGTCAATTCAGCAGGTTTAGTTGAACCGGAAGTTCTAAAGAAAGCCCTCCGGCCAGAGACGACACTGGTGACGATTATGCATGCCAACAATGAAATCGGCACGGTGCAACCGATAAAAGAGCTGGCCTCTATAGCCCATCAAGCCGGGGCCGCCTTTCATACCGACGCTGTGCAGACCATAGGCAAGCTTCCGCTGGATGTTGAAGATCTCGGCATCGATATGCTCTCCGCCTCGAGTCATAAACTGTACGGTCCCAAGGGAGTGGGGTGCTTATATATCAAAAAGGGCGTTAAACTTGGCAACCTGCTGTACGGCGGACCGCAGGAAAACAAAATGCGGGCCGGTACTGAAAATATACCGGGAATCGTGGGGTTCGGCCAGGCCGCTCAGCTGGCCCGGGAAAGAATGGATGAAATCTCCGCCTACCTCAATAAACTGGGCGGCAGACTTCGCGAGGGCATACTCGCCAGCATACCGGATACAATTGTCACCGGCGATTTGCACCACAGAGTACCGGGAAGCGTAAGCGTATGCTTCAAATTCGTGGAAGGGGAGTCCATACTCTTGATGCTTGACAGCTACGGAATCATGGCTTCGAGCGGATCTGCCTGCACCTCCGGTTCTCTTGACCCGTCTCATGTACTGCTGGCAATAGGGCTGCCGCATGAAATAGCCCATGGTTCGCTGCGTTTGACCCTGGGCAAAGATAATACTGAAGCAGATGTGGATTTTGTGCTTGAAGTTTTACCTAAGATAATCGGTAATCTGCGTCAAATGTCGCCATTATACAGCAAAGGGGGAAGCAACTGATGTATTCTGAAAAAGTTATGGATCACTTTATGAACCCGCGAAATGTCGGCTCATTGAAATGCGCCGACGGGGTGGGTGAAGTAGGAAATCCGGTTTGCGGAGATATAATGCACATTGAGATCAAAGTAAAGGATGACATTATTGAGGATGTCAAGTTTAAAACCTTCGGCTGTGCTGCTGCCATAGCGACCAGCAGCATGGTGACAGAAATGGTAAAAGGCAAGACTCTGGAGGAAGCCGAGCGCATCACCAACCGTACAGTTGCCGAGGCTTTGGATGGTTTGCCCCCGGTTAAGATGCACTGTTCCAATTTGGCCGCTGATGCCCTGCACCGCGCTATTAAGGATTATATTGCGCGCCACCGGGAGAGTGCCAAATAAAGAAAGCAAAGGATTGCTTAGATAATTCATTTACCTCCTAATTTTTACTTGAAACACTAGCGAAAAACTAGTATTATAAATATAGTAATCATATACGATTAATAGGATTTAAGGTTTTGAGGAGGAATTAAAGTGAGTGAAAGGCAGTACAGGTTTGATACATTACAGGTCCACGCCGGTCAAAAACCCGACCCTGCCACCGGGTCGCGCGCTGTGCCAATTTACCAGACGACATCGTATGTATTTAAAGACGCCGACCACGCGGCCCGGCTTTTTGCTTTGCAGGAAGCGGGAAACATTTATACCCGGATTATGAACCCGACTACCGACGTTTTCGAACAGAGACTGGCGGCCCTGGAAGGTGGGGTGGCGGCTCTGGGCCTGGCTTCTGGTTCCGCAGCGGTTACATATTCAATTATGAACATAGCTGGCGCCGGTGATGAGATAGTGGCTGCCAGCACTCTCTACGGCGGAACCTATAATCTGTTCCTATATACCTTGCCCAAGTACGGAATCAAGACGGTATTTGTCGATCCTGACGATCCCGAAAATCTCAGGTCAGCCATAAATGAAAAGACTAAAGCGGTCTTTATTGAGAGCATCGGTAATCCCGGGATAAATATTATCGATATTGAAACGGTGGCCCGGATAGCTCACGATAATGGTCTGCCTTTAATTATAGACAATACTTTTGCCACCCCTTATCTATTGCGTCCTATAGAGTATGGAGCCGATATTGTGGTGCACTCGGCCACCAAATTCATCGGCGGGCACGGCAGCTCTATAGGCGGAGCCATCGTTGAC
>ENA-UOOM01000134-UOOM01000134.1-fermentation-metagenome-genome-assembly--contig:-NODE-134-length-93937-cov-26.277508_pt1 | contig 93937 bp, 90 predicted proteins | sample MGYA00245781_ERZ724031 | MGnify/ENA primary metagenome ERZ724031 (study PRJEB28704, sample SAMN03018317) | fermentation metagenome | biome: anthropogenic terrestrial biome; feature: soil; material...
TTAATTACCTATAGATAGGTTTACTTTTGCCCTCCTTGTGGCCCAATTTGTGGCCTGACGTTTTTTAGGGCAGATTTCATAAAAATAGCGGGGCCTTGTGAGCCCCGCTATTACTTACTTTTTATGGTGGGCGCGGAGGGTTTCGAACCCACGACTTCTACCGTGTGAAGGTAGCACTCTCCCGCTGAGTTACGCGCCCCTGCTGTAGTTACATTTTATAGTTTATCACGTCTTTATCAATGTTTCAAATGATCTTTACCGGTATAGCTGGTCGATTACTATGGTCTGTTCACGCTCCGGGCCCACCGCAATCAAGGCTTGCTTGACTCCGGTAAGCTCTTCAATCCGGGCCAGGTAGTTGCGGGCGTTGACAGGCAGTTCGGCATAGGCGGTCACCTGGCTCAGATCCTGCTGCCAGCCGGGAAGTTCTATATATTCTGGCTCGCACTGGTCAAGCATACTGATGGTAGCGGGAAACTCTGACAAGGATCGTCCTTTATAACGGTAGGCGGTGCAAATCTTTATGGTCGAAAATTCATCCAGTACGTCCAGTTTGGTGATAGCCAGTTCAGTCAAACCGTTGACCCGGGCAGCGTAACGCAGGACTACCGCATCAAGCCAACCGCAGCGGCGAGGCCTGCCGGTAGTGGTTCCAAATTCCATGCCTCTCTGGCGCAGCATTTCTCCGTCTTTACCTTGCAGTTCCGTTGGAAACGGCCCTTCTCCCACTCGGGTGGTATAGGCCTTGGCCACCCCTAATACCCGATTGATACAGGTAGGTCCAATACCTGCCCCCACACAGGCGCCGCCGGCGATGGGGTGGGAAGAGGTAACAAAGGGATAGGTGCCATGGTCAATATCCAAAAGGGTACCCTGGGCTCCTTCAAAAAGTACCTTTTTATTATTATTTATGGCGTCATATATCAGGAGCGAGGTATCAGCCAGATAAGGCCTGAGCCAATTGATCTGTTCCAGGGTCTCCTGCAGCAGCTGTCTCCAGTCAAAACCTTCTTCATGGTAGATTTCTCTTATCAGGCGGTTTTTATATTCCACCTGGGTTTTAAAACGCTCTTCCAGAAACCGGATGTCCTCCAGGAAGTCACCGATACGAAAGCCGATGCGGTTTATCTTATCCGCATAAGCCGGCCCGATACCACGTTTGGTCGTACCGATGTGGCTGCTTTGATCTTCCAGTTCATCCAGTTTCTTGTGATAAGGCAGGACTACCGGTGCTCTTAAGCTGATACGCAAATTGGAGGTATCAATTCCGCGGCCCTGCAGGCCTTTGATTTCTTCAATGATTTTTTCCATATCTACTACTACCCCGTTGCCTACTATACACAAGGTAGCAGGATAAAGAATGCCTGAGGGTATTAAATGCAGCATAAATTTCTCGTGGTCGGTTTCTACGGTGTGACCAGCATTGCTGCCCCCCTGGTAGCGTACCACACAATCGGCTTTTTCAGCGAGGAAATCGGTTATCTTGCCTTTGCCTTCATCACCCCACTGGGCTCCTACCAGTACAACTGCCGCCATCAGTACCACCCCCTTGGTATTATCGGTTTCCATTTTTATCAAAAAAGCGGCAAGCTAATATTAGCAAATGGGATATTGCCTGTCAACTCGAGCCCGTCCCCATCATCCGCTCCTATATATCAGCGCGGGTAATGTAAAAAAAGCCTTTAAGATCTGATCATATCGCTGTTATATCTTCAGGCTCCGCAAATAGGCTTTCTGTTCATCGCTGATCCGATAACTCTCGATCGCTTTCTGAATGGTCTTATTGTGGGTCCACTTTTCCAGCCGCCGGTTCCGAATCACCGGCAGCGCGGCGTCATACTGCTTGGCCAACGCGGTGGCAAAAAACCAGGCGATCATCATTTTAACATAGTATTCCTCCGTCTGCACCGCAGCGACAAGCTCCAGTATCTCCGGCCGGAATGCATCGCCCAGATAAAAACTCATCAGCATCCCAATGCCAAACCGGACCGTATAGGTCCGGCCGGACCTTAGCCAGTTCTGGATTTCCCCGTACAGCTCCGGCAGGTGCTTTTTGAACACCTTCGGAGACATCAGGTCACAGGTCGCCCAGTTGTCAACATACGGGAGGAATTCTTCCAGCATATGAATCACAGTATCATAATCCTTAATGGTCTCAATCAAAAACCCCTGCAGATTATTCTCCTCATAATAGTCATGCGGGAGGATTTCGAGAAATTTCCCGATCTCCGGGTCTTTGGAAATTTCTCTGGCGAGCTTTCGCAATGCCGGGGTGCGAACGCCGATCACGGTATCCGGATTCACCGTGGGAATCAGCTTGCACTGAAACGCTTTATAATTCAGATCCTGCAGTTCAAACAGTCTTGCCCGGATCTTTTCCTGTATTTCAGGCATCGGACCGCCTCCCTTGATCTATTTACTTTTCCAAAAGGTACGTCAGGTGCTTTTTGAGCTGTTCTTCCACATACTCTGCTATCATTTCGACCATCGGCGCAGCGTTGCCGTCCATGAAGGTGTGGATACCCTCAAAATTCAAATGGGACAGCGCTGCATTCTCAATGGGGTGCATCTTTTTATTGTCAAAGCTTCTCCATCAGCTCAGGCGGCATGGTAAGCATCCATAATACCCTAGTCGACCGAAAACCATATACCGGTCCTGAGTTTAATCCTCAAAAACATAGTCATAGGCTTGCTTTATATGCTTTATGGGCACTATCTTAATCCCTGCCAGGTTCTCGGGTATGTCTTTACGGTTCTCTTCCGGCACCAGCAATATTCTGGTCCCAGCCTGGCGGGCTCCATATATCTTTTCATGCAAACCGCCGATGGCTTTAACCTTGCCTTGCAGAGACAGTTCCCCGGTAACGGCTACATCCTGGCGGATAGGCTTATTTCTGATGGCGCTCAGTATAGCCAGGTATATGGCAACCCCGGCTGAAGGACCGTCCACTCTGCCTCCGCCGATTATGTTTATATGTAAATCGTAGTTTTTTATATTTTCGCCGCTCTCCTGCCGCAATACGGAAGCGGCATTGAACACCGAATCCCGGGCCATGGATCCCGCTGTTTCGTTAAAGCGGATGTTTCCATTTCCCGGGCTGGCGGCAGCAAAAGCAACAGCTTCCAACTCAATTAAACACCCCTGATAAGCCCGGGCTCCTACCCCAAATATTTTTCCGACTTCCGCTTCACTTGAAGCCCGGTTTAAGAGATTAGGGGTGAGCCTGCTATTTTGAATGGCTTCGTATACATGTTCCGGTCGGACCTTTCTTTCCCCTAACCCGGTTGAGGCTTCATTCAGCGCTATGGCATAGGCGTCCACCAGTATTTTATTGGCACTGCGGCCATCGCAGGAATATTCGCTTATTATAGTGCTGATTTTGCTGTCTATAGCTATTTCCAGTTTACGGGCCGACATAGAGATAATCTGCCTGATATGCTCCTGAGTAAGAGGTTCAAAAAAGATTTCCATACAGCGGGAACGGAAGGCAGGGCTGATCTGCTCCCGTTCCCGGGTAGTAGCTCCTATTAAAACAAAGTCAGCGGGTACGCCCTGCTCAAACATCTGCCTGATATAGCGCGGTATGCGTTCATCCTGAGGATCATAATAGGACGACTCAAAGAAAACCCGCTTATCTTCCAATACCTTGAGCAATTTGTTCTGTAAAACCGGGTCCATATCTCCCAGTTCATCTATAAATAGTATTCCCCCATGAGCCTCTGAAACCAACCCCTGTTTAGGTTCAGGTATGCCGTCATCCGCCAGTTCCCTGCGTGCTCCCTGATAAATCGGGTCATGAACCGAGCCCAGCAGGGGATTGGTGGATTCACGCGGATCCCAGCGCAGGGTAGTCCCGTCTACCTCAATAAAAGGGGCGTCTGCAACAAAAACGCTATCGGCTCTGGCCTTTACTACTTCCAGAGCTAAACGGGCACAGGTGGTTTTGCCCACTCCGGGCGGGCCGTAAAGAATGAGATGCTGCGGGTAGGGATTGCTGAGTCTGGATATCAGCGTTCTTACCGCCTTATCCTGACCGATGATTTCATTGAGGGCAGAAGGCCTAAGTATTTCCAGGGCGGAGCGATTGAGATGAGTATGTTCCATTTTTTCCAGTATGCCCAGTTTCTTTAGTGTACGGGCATTCTCCAATGAAGCTTTGTGCTCCTTCATAACCTCCAGTTTGATATCACGGACGTAATCGCTGTATTTCTGGTTCATTCTTTCCTGGATGCGGACTTCTAATTCGTCCTCCACCTTACGCCGGGTATAAATATCGGCCAGCATTTCCTCTAGTTCATCCAACAAAGCTGGCATCTGCTTATCCCCCACCTTATCATTGATGGTAGGGTTTTCCTTCAGGATCCGCCTGAGGGCCAGAATCCGATCCGGTAAGCTTATTGAACTCATCAGGTCTATGGCGTCAAATTTGCTGGCCTTTATTATTAACCCTTGGGTACCGTAAATAGCATCCAATTTTTTGTAAATTGATTCAATTCGCCACAATAACCTGTCTGAGTTGGTAGCAATTCTGGCATCTTGAGTTGAATACTGCTCCAATTTGAATATCCTCCCGGGTATTAATCCGCTGCCTCAACCCGTACCATGATTTGTGCCTGCAGGGACGGATATATTTTTAATTTGACCGGATATTCGCCCAGGTGCTTTATCGGATCGCCCAAATCAACCTTTTTCTTATCCAAATTGATCTTGAACTCCTGGTTAATAGCCTCACTTATTTCCCGGGCGGTAACAGCTCCAAAGAGTTTATCTCCCCCGCCTACCCGGGCCGCTATTTTCACACTCTTGCCGTCAAGGCGTTCAACCAGCGCCTGAGCCTCAATTTTTTCCTGGTCTTTCTGTTTTCGCAGACGGATGGCCTTTTCTTCTATCTCCTTGAGATTGCCTTTGGTAGCTTCCGTGGCTAAACCCTTGGCAATTAAAAAATTGCGGGCATAACCATTGGATACTTCCTTTACCTCCCCTTCTTTTCCCAAGTTTTTAACGTCCTGAACCAGTATGACCTTCATATTCCGTCCTCCTTTTCCAAGCGTAATTTTCTATAATCCAGCAAAGCGTCGAATACGCCGATTATACTGAAAAATATTACTGCCGAGGGCAGAAAAAATATACTCAGTATAATCAAGGCGATTGCATACCATTTCCGGGAAACGGCCTGTTGCCGCTTTAACTTAAATAAAACCGCCGACAGTCCATAATACACAGAAACAGGAAGCATTACCACCAGGAGATTGGAACCGGCATAATAAAGGTTGTTCATCTCAGCCCGGCCCAGCAACCACAGGGCCAGTCCGATAATAACCACCCACGCAAGCTGCCAGGGCATAATCTCATTAGTATAAGGCCTTTTTTTTAGACGCTCTAAATCTGCCCGGCGGTACAGAAAAGCAGGTAAAAAGAGCATGAAAAATGCTGCCAAAATAGCCTGAAGATAGTAAATGGCGGGTAGATACCGGGCCATAGTTTTAACCATATCCTCCATGCTGTTTTCCAGTTTCTCGCGCTCTATGCCCTGTTTCTCATATAGTTCAAGTATTCCCGAGTCCTCAAATTCCTCCATGCTTTCCTGCAGATAAAAGTTCAGCTGCTTCTCCATTTCGCCTGTACCGCTTTGTCCGGTGGCGGCATATATCACCAGTATAAAAAGGGTTACCCCGGCTACAGCTGCAGCCATGCCCCATTTTTGCACCTGATAATAATCCTGGCCCCGGTTGACCAGCCAACTCATAACCAGAGCGGATAGGCCAAAAAAAGCCAGACAATAGAATAGCACATCGCCTCCAGCCAACAGATAAAATAAGATTATATTAAACAGCACCAGGTTAAGCAACTGTTTCCAGCTAAGATGTACTGCCGCGAGAATCAGGCTGCCACCCCAAAAGATAGCCATGACCAGAGTTAATGAGGATAAGCCCGCCATTAGCAGCAATAAAATTGATGTGATGACAAGATATTTTATAAATCCGGGCATCCTTCACCTCTTGTTTTTCTCCAGATATACCAGTAGCCCCACCAGTTCTTTTTGCCAGGTATCGCTATCTGGCGAATTATCAACACTTATCCTTAGTTTTTCCTTTATTTTGGCATCCACCGCCAGAAAACTCACCCCTACCCGCTGCCCCAGCAGGTAGCAAACGATTATAATAGAAGCCAGAGCATCACCAACAGCATCATTGCCATTTTTAAGAAGGGCTTTGAAGAGCTCCGCTACCGAGTCTACCAGCTCGGCCTTAAACCAGTCAACCATTTTCAGGTTCTTGGCTACATCCAGTTCTTTGCTCCTCCCTTTCAATACCTACACCTCCCCCTGATTTTGTTCTTCACGGGGAGGAATATTTCCTGCTTGTCCCTGATGCACCATATATTTAAGCCCTCATAACTGAGGGCTTAAAGTAACTTCTATTCTGATGTATATGGTAGCAGGGCCATGGCTCTTGCTTTCTTAATAGCTACCGTAAGTTGCCTCTGATGATGGGCACAATTGCCGGTTATTCTCCGAGGTAGGATTTTGCCCCTCTCGGTAACATAACGTCTCAGCTTCGGCACTTCCTTGTAATCTATGTGTTCGATTTTATCAGCGCAGAAATTGCACTGCCGCCTTTTTTTGCGCCTGTCCTTTTTCAAGTTTTTCCCTCCTATCAGAATGGGATTTCATCATCTTCACCCGGATCCACTATATCAATGTCTTCCAGACTGACCTCGCGTCCCAGGTCGTTCCAATCATCCTGCCGGGGTTTGCCCTGATTATAAGCGCTGCCTCCGGAACTTGTCCCACTCTTTTCCAGGAACCTGACATCCTCGCCGATTACTTCCGTAACCCATCTTTTTTGCCCATCCTGAGCCTCGTAGCTGCGAACCTGCAGTCTTCCTTCAACTGCCACCAGTCTCCCTTTGGCCAGATAATTGGCGCAATGTTCGGCTAATTTGGTCCAGACTACAATCGGGATAAAATCAGTTTCTTCCCGTTTAAACTTGCGGTTAACCGCGAGTGTAAATGAAGCTACTGCAGTTCCGTTAGGTGTATACCTTAGTTCCGGGTCGCGAGTTAAACGACCAATCAATATGACTCTGTTTAACAAGGCTCTCCCCCCTTAGCCTATTTCTCATCCTGGCGAATAATTATATGGCGCAGGAACCGATCCGATATTTTAATGACCCTGTCCAGCTCAGCAACAGTTTCCGGCTTGCCTTTAAAGAACCATACGCTGTATATACCTTCAATATAGTCCTCAATGTGATATGCCAGCCGTCTCTTGCCCCAGCCGTCAGCCTCACCAACAAATTCACCGCCAAAATCAGCAATGATGGTTTTCAACCGTTCTTTGCTTTCGGTGATGGTTTCTTCCGCTAAATCCGGCTTAAGAATGAACATCATCTCGTACGTGCGCATCACTACACCTCCTCCCTATGGACTAACCCGCAAACGGGAATGGCTCCGGTTAAGACCGGAGCAGGGACTGGAATTGATTATACCAATATTATTGAAACGATGCAAGAAGATCTGAAATTTGTCTAAAGGCGGCCCCTTATCAAGAGGCTTTGCAGTTCCGCTACCGGCTTCTCAATGATGCAGGTGTCATTGAACAGAGCCTTCAGCACCGCTACCTTCTCACCCCCGGCGCCGCTGCGAAAGCCGATTATACAAAAGCACTCGTTCCTGGGCATGTTGGGTACACTGACCAGATCTCCCACATTAAACTTATTGCCGGGAACAAGTTCCAGTTTCATTTTTATCTCCTCCCGGGCCCATAGTCGATTATAGTGTATTATATGCACCCCGAAGTTCACGTGTTAAACAATAGCTACGGTTCTTCTACCCGCAGCATCCTCTTTTCAAACTGCAGGCGGGGAAGCATGACAATGCGGCCGCATCCCTGGCATTTAATCTTTATATCGGCTCCCATACGAATTACCTGCCAGGTAGAACTGCCGCAGGGATGCTGTTTTTTCATGCGAACGATGTCGCCCAGATTAAATTGTTTGCGTTCCACTTTATCCTCCCCCTGAAGGTCAATCAGACACTGTTCATTTTACTCATAAACGGATGCGCAAAGGAGGCACTGATCGCCCTTTGCGTTCATTCACTGATGCTGTTCAGTACTTTTATCGGTCTGAATCCTTTTCCGGTTATCCGGCCGACATGGAAACAGGCGACATCCCTTTCTTTCATGGCCGCCTGCAGAGCCCGGGCTTTTTCTTCGCTCACTGCAATCAATAAGCCGCCGGCCGTTTCCGGTGAAAAAAGCAGATCCTTTATAACCGGATCAACATCTCCGGTTATTGCGATCTTATCAGTCAGATATTCGCGGTTAGTATAGGCGCCTCCCGGTATAAGGCCCATATTGGCATATTCCAATGTATCGGTCATAAATCCCACCCGGTCGGCATAAAGCTCCACCTCAACATCACTGCCGGATGCCATTTCAAAGAGGTGACCCAGCAGGCCAAAGCCGGTTATATCAGTGGCAGCATTGACACCCACTTCCTGCATAGCCTCGCAGGCATTACGATTCAGCATGGACATCCATTTGACCGCTTCTTCATAAGCTTTCTCTGAAGCCATCTCGGCTTTAATTGCCGTGGCTATAATCCCGTTACCCAGCGGTTTGGTCAGAAATAACCGGTCGCCCGGACAGGCGCCGGCATTACCGGTTATTCGGGCCGGATGCACCAGGCCGGCAACCGCCAGACCATATTTGGGTTCATTATCATCTACGGTATGCCCTCCCACCAGAAAGGCCCCCGCTTCTTTTATTTTCGATAATCCCCCTTCGAGTATCCCCCTCAATATTTGCATATCTTCACACTGGGGGAAACAGACTACGTTCATAGCCAGCAGGGGGCGGCCTCCCATGGCGTATATGTCGTTAATAGCATTGGTGGCGGCGATCTGCCCGAAAACATAAGGGTCGTCCACCATGGGCGTAAAAAAGTCCAGGGTCTGGATCAATGCCAGATCCTTGTTCAGTTTAAATATTCCCGCATCATCCCGGGTGTCAATACCTACCAGCAGGTCAGGATGAGTGGGTACGTTCATATCCTGTAAAACTTTTTCCAGGGTCCCCGGCCCTATTTTGGCAGCTCACCCTGCCGCCCGGACCATCTGGGTCAGTCTCACTGTATCCATTTACCCAACCTCCTGTTAAGATATTTAATGCCTAAAAGACGCTGCTTAGGTAAGGAATCCGCACGGCATCGCCATTATACGGCAGCCATGCAGCAACCTGCACACCGACCGCGCGCTTTCCTTTTTAGTTCCCTGTCCCGCGTCATTAATCACGACTAATGGTTTATAGCGGTTGTTATTGCGATTCTTTATTTTTTTTCTTACCGGCCCGTTTTGGGCGGGCAGCTGGCGGAGTAACTACGCCGAACTCCTGCATAAAAGCCCGGTAAGCTCTATAGGCCATATAAACGTCGGCCTTGCTGACCACTTCAAAGGGTGAATGCATCCCCATAACAGCTACGCCGCAGTCCACCACTTCCATACCATAGTAGGCCATATAGCGGGCCACGGTGCCGCCGCCGCCCAGATCTACCTTGCCTAATTCGCCTACTTGCCAGACCACGCCATGGCGGTCAAACAGGGCCCGCACCGCCCCCACAAATTCAGGGTTGGCATCATTGGATTCCGACTTGCCCCGGGAGCCGGTATATTTGGTCAATACTACTCCTTCAGCCAGGAAGCTGCAGTTCATTTTCTCAAATACTTCCGGATAATTAGGATCTACCGCAGCATTTACATCCGCTGACAAGGCATAGGAAACCGTCAGGCTCTGGCGCAGCGTGAAATAATCATGCTGTCCGGCTTTATGCAGAAGCTCGGCCATTATATTCTCTATCAGCAACGACTGCAAACCGGTATTGCCGGTGCTGCCAATTTCCTCTTTATCGACAAACAAACACAAGGCTGTTCTCTCCGGTTTATCTACCTCCAGTATCGCCTGCAGGGATGTATAGGCGCTTACTCTATCATCCTGACCATAGGCCCCTACCATGCTTCGATCCAGTCCCACCTCGCGGGCGGCATAGGCAGGAACCAGTTCCAGTTCTGCGCTGGTAAAATCGTCTTCTTCTATATCATAACTTTTTTTCAGCAATTGCATAAGATATCTTTTTACATTTTCGCTGTCTTCGTCCTTCAGCGGAATACTGGCTGCCATGGCATTAAGGCTTTCGCCGCTTACCGCTTCCGCTGCCTTTTTCTCCATTTGCTCCTTGGCCAGATGCGGCAGGAGATCGGCTATGGTAAATACCAGGTCGTCTTCCTTTTCCCCTATGCATATATCTACCTTCTGTCCATCCTTTTTAACTACTATACCGTGCAGAGCCAGAGGCATGGATACCCACTGGTACTTTTTAATGCCGCCATAGTAATGGGTTTTAAGCAACGCCAGGCCATCTGCTTCATATACCGGCCGGGCCTTGAGATCCAGCCGGGGAGAATCAATATGAGAGGCAACCAGGTTAATGCCCTCTTCCAGGGGGCGTTTGCCGATTACCAGCAGCCCGCATATTTTACCCCGGGCGGTGATTATCACCTTTTGCCCCGGTTTTAATCCCTGGGCCTGGCTTAAATCCGTAAACCCATTCCGCCGGGCGCTGTCAACAATATAATCCACAGCCTCCCGCTCCGTCTTGACCGTGGTGAGAAAATCAATATATCCGGCATTGAATTTATGGACCTGGGCTAAGGTCTGATCATCCAAACCCACCCAGGCATTACGTTTCAGCCTTTCCTTTTTATCAGTCATATGGAATCAACCTCCTTATTTTTATTTAAAGTTAGATTACCCTATATACGCTGGTTCATCCTCATTGCGCATCCCACCCGCAGCGTTCAAAACAGGCTTTGCAGATAGGCAAACAACCTTAAAAGGGGCTCTAATAAAAGCGACTTATGCATATACTGAGTAACAAGCAATGCTCCCGACATACCCATCTGGGCTGCCACCTCCAGGGGAGGAAGCAGAATCCCAGCCAATATCGCTAAGATTACCAGGTTTTTAAGCAATAAAAGGCCCATACCCAGACTCCGGTTGACTCCCGCTAGTATGCCATGGGCAAACAGGCCATCCATTAATTGGCATATTGCCTGTACAAGCTTGCTCCCCAGCAGAAGAATCAACAGGAATGACAAGCCGGTTAAAAGTGCCGTCGCCAGATATGAAGCCGGATCAGCCCATTGAGGAGCATGGCCCCATACTTCTATCAGACCAGGATTAAGAGCAGGTAAAGGGAGTTTATCCCGCAAAAAATCGACCAATAAAGTATTGACCCCAAAAGCCTTCTCCAAATATTGGGCCAGTTCCCGGTGAAAGACAATAGCGGCCAGCAACCCTATCAGTACTCCCATAAGGCCGCCTGCTACATTAAAAAGGCCTTTCTTCAACCCAGCCAGGGCACTTAACAGCAATACAGCTATAATAAGGTAATCCAAGATATTAAGCTGCATATGGTCCCCCACTATTGTAGATTATCCATATTATAGCACAGCTGCGGATTAAGGGGCACATTGCCTGCCTGATCCGGGGGAAGATGAATTTTTTTCAGTAAGCGCTTGGAAACGCCGCTTCATTCTTGACAAAAAACCACCGGATTGCTATTTTGAAAGTATTGAGACACCTTTTGAGCTTAGCTCAAGAACTCTCTTCTCCTGAAATTTATAAGGATTATCTCCGTAGATAATAATAGATTCAGGTAAAATTATCTCACGGTTATAATGATAATCCTGGCTAGCCACATATAGGGGGATAGAAATGGACTTTTTCCAAAGTGTCAGTAATTTAAGCGTAGCCATGGTGATAAATTATATCCGGGCTTTTGGCATACTGGCTCCATTGGTAGCATTCCTGCTATTTACGATTCAGGCGGCCTTGCCGGTATTTCCTTATGTAATCCTGGCTGCTGCCGGGGGATTGCTGTTTGGTTTTAAAATGGGATTTATTTTGTCCTGGGGCGGCGCCCTGACCGGTGCTTGCCTGGCCTATTGGATTTGCAAATTAATTACCGGAGATTGGGCCCAAAAGAAAATAAAAAACCGTTTGGGCTATGACCTGAAAAAAATGGATGCTGAAATGGCTTTCTGGACTATAGTCATTGCCCGCATTATCCCGGTGGTACCTACGCCTATTATAAATGTAGCCGCTGCCTTGGGAGGCGTCTCCTTCTGGAACTTTTTCTTTTCTTCCGCCATCGGTAAAATACCATCCGCAGTTCTCTATACCGGTCTGGGCATTTGTCTCTTCCAGACCCGTGATATAAAATTGACTCTGGGTATACTGGCAGCTATCCTGGTTCTGGCTGGGGTCGGGCGCTACCTGCGCAAGAAGGGCCGCTTTAACCTGCCCTCGCGTTCATCTTCCTGAACCTTAATATATTACCTGCCGTCAGACATTTTTGCCAGCCAAAATCTTTGTCAGAAATTTTTTACACCAATTGCATATATTGTATAATGGCCATGATTTTTATCAGCCCTTCTTCCGCTGTTATTCAGTCAGATTAAGCCAAAATCTTATATAGGAGTGCTTACGGTGAACATTAAAAACCCGATTGTAAACCCCATGCTTTTATTCCGCTTCACCCTGGTACCAGTAACCGAAATAGCACAGATGCCTTTTCGGCCCGAAAGATTTCGCTATGAGGAAGGCAAGGCTTTTCTGGAAAAAGAGGGCAAAAATATCGCCGATTTTTACTTTAACAGATTTGCCCCTTTTTCCTGGTTTGCTTATTACCGCGATTTCGTACTTATAGATATCCCGTCTTTCAACCCCCAAACCCTGGAGGCTATGAAAATAGCCTCGGTTATTGATTTGGAAACCTCCCGTTTGCAGTCCTGCCTGCAAAAAAAGGATTATATCTCTTTCTTCTCTCTCATTGATATGAGAATAGCCCTTAAGGCTTATCTGGAACTTTTTCCCCTCATTCCCCAAGAGGATAGGTACCGCCTCTTCTGGTTTGTGTTTTCCCGTTCAGAACTTAAACTGGAGGATTTTACCCCGGAATTCATTAATGATATAAGAGCCTACCGGGATCGGGAATTAAATCTACCCACTGATGAGCACGGCCATATGGCAGTATATCGGGGACAGGGAGTAAACAGTCCGGCAACCCAAGCCTCCTCCTGGACTTTAGACATCAATACCGCTATCTTCCATGCCCGTCGCTTCCAGGCAGGAGGAAAGATTTTCAGCGGCATAATACATCGGGAAAAGGTAATTGCCAGCATCAGGTATCGCAACGAAAAAGAGATTATCTGTTTTCCGGGAAATGTGGAGCAAATTAAAGAAATGCAATTTAAAAGCCTGGCAGAATTCCAACCGGAATTGGAAAAAGCGGGTATCATAAAGCTTTACGAAAGCTACTCTTCTCTGCTGGAGGACAAATACTTCCACAATCCTTATGGCATCCACGGTCTCTCCCATACCCGCAGGGTTCTGCTGTTGAGTCTGATTCTCTCCTGGTTGGAAAACCTGAATGCTGCCGATACCGAATTGCTTGGCCGGGCCGCCTTATGCCACGATATGGGCCGTTGCAATGACAACTTCGATCCCCAGCATGGGCGGGCGAGTTATCAAAAGGCGATTTCCCTGCATCTGATAACCCTGTCTTCTGAGGAACAGGAAATACTGCGCTTCATTATCGAAAATCACTGTATTTCCGACCGCCAGGCGATGGCTTTAACCGATCAATATCAGGTGAAAGATAAAGAACGTCTGCTCATCCTCTATAAAGTATTCAAGGATGCAGACGGCTTAGACCGCATTCGCATAAATGACCTGAATATCAGTAAACTCCGTACCCCATCCGCTCCCAAGCTCTTGCTGGTCGCCCGGGAGCTGCTCGAACAGATTACTGTCTCTTCCAATACTCCGGCAGGAGGAGAATCAATATAGAAAATATCTCCAGGCGTCCGACCAGCATAAGCATACTCAGCAGATACTTGCCCCCATCCGGTATAAAGCTGTAATTTTGAGCAGGTCCTACCAGTCCAAATCCAGGGCCGATATTGCCCAGGCAGGCTACAGCTGCAGTCAGGCTGCTGTATACATCTAATCCCAGCATGCATAAAGCCATAATCCCCAGAGCCAGAAACATCATGTAGAGAAAGAAAAACTGCGCTATATTAGTTACCAGCTCTTCCCCTAATACCCGGCCCCCAAAATGTACGGACAGCACTGCTTTGGGATGGATCATTTTCTTAAGTTCGATCACCCCGCGGTGAAACATGATCAAATATCGGCCCGGCTTAATGTTTCCACCAGTTGAACCTATACATCCGCCTACGAACATCATCAGAAAGATTACTCCGGCGGCCATAGCCGGCCAGCGCTCATAGTCAGCAGTGGCAAAACCGGTAGTGGTCATAATTGATACTACCTGGAAGACAGCGGCCCTCAGTTTTTCCTCCAAGCCGGAGAATAATCCGGCAGCCTCCAGGCTTAAGGCGGCAAGCAGACTGGCCACAATCACTATAGTCGCATACAGTTTAAATTCCGGGTTCCTGGTATAGACCAAGGGACTGCGCTCTTTATAGGCTAAATAATGCAAGGTAAAATTAGTTCCCCCTATGAACATAAATATTATAATGGTCCATTGGATAAAGGGGCTGCTGTAATAGCCGATACTGCTGTTCTTGGTCGAAAAGCCCCCGGTCGCCAAAGTAGCAAAAGTGTGACAGAGGGCGTCGAACAGGTCCATGCCAAAAATAAGCAGCAGCACGGCACAGGCTGCGCTTAATACTATGTAGGTTATCCAGAGCTTCTGGGCGGTTTCTTTTATGCGCGGGCTAATTTTATCCGAAATAGGCCCTCCAGGAACCTCGGCCTTAAAGAGCTGATTACCCCTGGCCCCCATTCCGGCGGCAACGGCAATAAAAAGGGCTATGATTCCCATGCCTCCCAACCATTGGGTAAGGCAGCGCCAGAACATCAGTCCCTTGGGCCAGGCTTCCACATCTTTAACCACACTGGCGCCGGTAGTAGTAAAACCGGATACGGTTTCAAAAAAGGCATCGGCAAACGAAGGCAGATAGCCCGAAAATAAAAAAGGCAGGGCTCCGAAAATGGAAGCGATGATCCATCCCAAGCTCACCACGGCAAAACTTTCTTTAAGATTCATGCTTTCTTTGGTGGCAAAAAGATACTTAAGCAGCAGTCCACTGGCGACGGTCACTGCTGCTGCCAAAAGTATACTTCCGGTAATGCCTTCGTTATAAATTATGGACCAAGGCAGGCAACTCAGCATGGCGATACCGATAATTGCTATCAATAGTCCCAGGTTACTTATTATCACTGCCGGTCTGATCAAGATATTTTACCTCCGTCAAGAAAGAGGCGCTCAGTTTTATGAATGCTCTTAAGCATGGAAAATACCATCAACCGATCATGGGGCATGATTCTAAAACTGCCGTCAGGGATAATCACCTCATCTCCCCGCATCACCGCTCCTAATACTGAGCCGCTGGGAAATCTTATATGGCGGAGTTCCTTGTTGACTGCGGCGGAACCAGGCTGAGCCAGCAGTTCCAGCATTTCCGCCCGATCTTCACCGAAGATGGTAACGGAAATGATATCCCCCCGCCTTACATATTTCAGAATAACTCCCGCCGTTAACATGCGCGGATTCAGAATGGAATCAATCCCAATCTGCTCCACCAGGGGTATAACTTCAGTTCGTTTGATCTGGCAAACCGTTTTCTTAGCCCCCATATTACGTGCTATCAGACAGCAGAGGACATTGATCTTGTCATCATCGGTTACGGCTATGAAAAGGTCCGAACCGGCGATATTCTCCTCCTGCAACAGCTGATAGTCACTGCCGTCGCCATGAATCACCAGGGCATGCTTAAGTTTCTGCGATATTTGCCGGGCTCGCAAAAGCTCCTTTTCAATAATCTTAATCTGTAAATCCGGACGCTTTTGTTCCAGAATCTGAGCCAGATAAAGTCCGGTACGGCCACCTCCCAGTATGGTTATATGCTCAACCCGGGGGGTATTAAAGCCCAGCATCTTTTCTACTTCCCTCATTTCAGTAGTCCGAGCCATAATATTGATGTGATCCCCTGACTCCAGGACATCGTCGCCGCGTGGCACCAGGATTTTCTGCTGGCGCTCAATGCAGATTATATTGTATGGCACAGTGGTGTCCAAGTCCTTGATTTTCTTGCCGATCAAAGCGGAGTTTTTTTCAATCTCCAATTCCAGCATCTGGACTTTACCCATGGCATAATAGTCAACGTTCATGGCCTCCGGGTGCCCGACTATCTGGGCTATTTCTATAGCCGTAACCCGTTCGGGATTAATAATCAGGTCTATTCCCATAGCTTCTTTAAAAGAAATATCCTTGACCTCCAGGTATTCCGGGTTACGCACCCGGGCTACGGCAGTCTTTACTCCATATTTTTTACCCAGCAGACAGGATACCATATTAAGTTCATCAAATTCGGTAACTGCCAGCAGCATATCCGCACTGCGGACACCGGCGGCCTCCAGTATGGATGTGGATGAACCGCTACCGCAGATTACCTGTACATCCAGGTTCTCTTCCAGTATTTCCTGTCTTTCCTGAGACTGTTCAATTACCACCACATCATGGTCTTCGCTGGAAAGCAGGTGCGCTATGCTGTAACCCACTTTACCGGCGCCAATAATAATAACCTTCACCCATAATCACCTGCGTAATCTTATTTAGGTTTCAAGCTTCCCTATTGCGGTTTTCTCTTAAGTTGATCCCGACTTCATATTATATTCATTGCCGGGCAAAAGCAAATAGATTTTACCCGCGGCCATTATCAAGTTTAACTACCAATTCATCCTCAGGCCATTCTTTTGTAACCATTCTTTATTTTCCTTATAATCCGGTATAATCTGAGCTACTAAAGCCCAAAACTTACGGGAATGATTAAGCTCCAGCAGATGGCATAATTCATGTACCACTATATAGTCCACCACCCTTTCCGGCGCCATTATTATCCTCCAGTTAAAATTGAGATTGCCCCGGGCACTGCAGCTTCCCCACCTGCACTTTTGGGACTTTATAACTATTCGCCCCGGTACTCGGGCAATTCTATCCTCATAGCAGGCTATCCTCTCGGTAATTTTTTCCCTGGCCTGCCGGCGATACCAGGTTTCCAGCCCCTCTTTTACCATCCCCCTATGGGAGCTTGGAATAAGCAGAACCAGCTTATCCCGGTCAAGCCTTACCTCCATCTGGGACAAGGAAGGCTTAGGTTCCAGGTGCAGATAATATTCACGTCCCAGATATAAAAATAATTCACCCTCCTTAAACTGATGGGGGGTAATAGCCAGGCTCTTAAAATACTCTATCTGCTTCAATATCCACCGGGCTTTACTCTCTACCTGCTCCCGTATCGTCCTTTTACTGGTTCCCAGCGGCGCCAGTACGGTGACCTGCCCACCGGCATCCACCTTAATGGTTATATTCTTACGTTTACGCAAAATTATTTGACATTGAATCAATTGATTTTCATATTTAAATAACAGCTGCATCTCCTTGACTCCCACAAGTTAAAACCCCCTACGCCCTTATATGGCGTAAGGGGTTAGTATATTCCGTTTCCACCAATTCTTCCTGATAAATGCCTATTTGTCAAGTTTCAAATTGCACCGATATCCAAGGCAGAACCATGCTGACCGGATACCTGCCCTATATGGACCCAGCAAGCTCCCGGTAGGAATATGGTCAAGGGCCCCCGATTATGTAACCGGCCAGGTACTTTACGTAAAACAAAATCATTGGCTTAGATTTAATCTGGCAAGTTAAACTAAATAATGATAGAGGAAATAAAGAAATGGAACTAGAACCAGGAAAACAGGCATCCAGTAAATATCCCAATAATATCTAAATTTATAGATAAATATTTTTTGGGAATTTTTCATGTCATATATTAATTTATTAAGTACAATTGCTATCTCAGCCTTTTTGCCTCCGTTCCCATTTGAAAGTGACTCGTTGCTGTAAACTGGAAACTCATGTTCAAAATCACATTCTTCTATTAGCTTCAAATTTAATTCCTCTTGTTACCCAAAATTGCTTGAGTGTTTTTTCGCACTGCGCCTTAAAATTATCCGCCACATCAATCATCTCCTCCTTCCATCTCTTCGACAAAAGGAAGCAATTTCCTGCAACCGAAAGAGCCGGTTAATTCCGATCTCTCAATTACCTTTACTATACATGGACACTGCTTACCCAAGGGGGATGATTTACTGGTACAACAATTTGACGCCTTGATGGGGGCAGATACCAGGGATGAAAAAATGGCGAATTCAAATTTAGAATTCGCCACTTCAGAACATGTGTCTTCATGATTTTGCATCATAATGGGATAATTTATTAAATGACCTCAAAAGCCTGTATATTTGGCGGAAGCGTGTAGGAATCGAACCTACCCACCGCAGGATCACTACGGCGCAAACTGGATTTGAAGTCCAGGCGACCCACCAGGACCGATCCGCTTCCATTAATAATTATTGCCCGCGTTTACGAGTATATAACCACCTGCGATAATTGTCAATTTGGGTAGCTTCGGTCCCAGTAAGTAATCAAGCCTAACTGCAGTCTAGTCGCTGGCGTCCTTGACCAGGACTGAATCTATTTCATATCCCTTTTCTTTCAGATCCTTCAACACCGGTTCATAATCAAGGTCTTCTATCCGCAGGATCATTTTATATTTGCCTTTTTTCTCATCATAGTAGACCACTGTATTTATAATACTTATATTCCGCGCGGCAACTAAGCCGGTAACTTCGGCCAGACTGCCGGGACGATCTTTGACATAAAAGTCTATTCGGGTATGGGTTTTTCTAACTCCCAGTATATCAATAAAAGCGTCAAAGATGTCGGTCTCGGTGACGATTCCTACCAGTTTGCCATTGTCCACTACCGGTAATCCGCTGACCGTGTTCTCGCGCATAATTTTGGCCGCAGTCTCAATATAGGCTTCCGGGCTTATGCTTAAAAGCTTTTGTTTTTTGGGGATAATTTCCCGGATTTTAGTCTTGGCCAGCAAGTAGTTAAGTTCATGGATGCTAAGCGAGGTCGCAGATGAGGGCGCCGCCTGGTTTAAATCGGACAGGGTAACTATTGCTGCCAGTTTGCCTTTATCCATTACCGGTAAGCGGCGGATATTATTCTCCTTCATCAAGCGGAAAGCTTCGGTAATGCTGCTGTCCATATCTACCGTCTTAACGTCTGCAGCCATGCGTTCCTTTACCTTCATGCAAAAATCCCCCTTTCGTTGATACGGTTTGGGCTTATGGTCGGAGATATGTTATTACCCACCCAAATAAGCCTTTTTAACTTCGGGACTATTCATCAATTCCTGGGCACTGCCCTTTAAAACAATTTCCCCGGTCTCTATAACATAGGCCTTATCGGCTATGGACAAAGCCATATTGGCATTTTGTTCCACCAGCAGAATGGTAGTGCCCCGCTCATTTATATCTTTAATAATGGAAAATATCTCTTTTACCAGGAGGGGCGCCAATCCCATGGAAGGTTCATCCATAAGCAAGAGCTGCGGTCTGGCCATAAGAGCCCGACCTATGGCCAGCATCTGCTGTTCTCCACCGCTGAGGGTCCCGGCCAACTGCTTGCGGCGTTCTTTTAAGCGGGGAAAACGGGTGAAGACATTCTCCATATCTGCTTCTATGCCTTTTTTATCCTTGCGCAAATAGGCTCCCATCTCCATGTTTTCCATAACCGACATGGAGGGAAATACCCGGCGTCCTTCCGGCACCTGGGATATGCCTAAGCCTACTATTTTTTCGGGTGCCACTTTGGTTATATCTTTATCCTTGAACATAATGCCGCCGCTCTTGGGGCGCAACAACCCGGATATACTTTTTAAGGTGGTGGTTTTGCCTGCTCCATTAGCTCCTATCAGGGTAACGATGCTTCCCTGCTCCACTTCCAGGGATAATTTCTTCAAGGCGTGAATGGCACCGTAAAAGACATCAATTTCATGTATCTGCAGCATTACTCTACCTCCTCTCCCAGGTAAGCCTCTATTACCCGCTTATTGTTGCGTATCTCCTGGGGTGTGCCTTCGGCTATGATTTGCCCGTAGTCAAGTACGTATATACGCTCGCAAACTCCCATGACCAGCGACATATCATGCTCTATCAGGAGAATGCTCAGGTGAAATTCTTCTTTTATCCAGTTGATAAGCTTCATCAGTTCCTGGGTCTCATTAGGATTCATGCCTGCCGCCGGCTCATCCAGGATCAGGAGGCTGGGCCGGGTAGCCAGGGCGCGGGCAATCTCCAGGCGCCTCTGCTCACCGTAAGGCAGGTTGGAGGCTATCTCATCCTTCTTTTTATCCAGATCGAATATTTTAAGATAGTCCAATGCTTGCCGGCTAATTTGCTCTTCTCCCTTAAAAAAGGTGGGCAGCCTTAATACAGCGGTAGTCAGGCTATAGGGAACATCGGTATGCAGGGCAACTTTTACATTGTCCAGTACGGTCAAGTCGTTAAACAGCCTGATATTTTGAAAGGTTCGGGCTATTCCTTTTTTGCATATATCGTAAGGATGCAGGCCGGTTATATCCTTGTCTTCCAGGCAAATAGTCCCCTGGTCGGGCTTATAAACTCCGGTGATAAGGTTAAACACGGTAGTTTTGCCTGCTCCATTGGGACCAATCAGACCCACCAGCTCTTGCTTGCCCACATTAAAATCAAAATTTAACACGGCGCTTAACCCGCCAAATGATTTACTTAAATTATTTATTTGCAGACGAGACATGTCTTCCACTCCAAATCTTATCAAAGCTTCTGCGGGTCAATTCCTTATTGCCCAGCAATCCCTGGGGCCGGTATATCATAACAATTATCAGGATCAGGGCGTAAATAATCATTCTGACCGCGGCGTATTCCTGCAGCACAACATTTAAGGCGGTTATAAAAGCAGCTGCTATCACCGCTCCGGTGGTACTTCCCAACCCCCCTAATACTACCATTACCAGTATGTCAAAAGATTTGAGGAAATTAAAGGTCTCAGGTTTGATTATATAAAAATAGTGGGCATATAACGCTCCGGCCAGGCCGGCAAAACCTGCTCCCACCACAAAGGCCAGGACCTTATATTTAGTCGTGTTCACTCCCATTATTTCAGCCGCTATTTCGTCTTCCCGCACTGAAATAATGGCTCTGCCGTAACTGGAGTTTATCATGTTGACTATTACCACTATGGTTATTACGGTAGCTATAAATAGAACCGGCCAGGTAGTCATTTTACTGATGCCGCTGATTCCTGCCGGCCCCCCGATATAATCAATATTTTGCAGAACCACCCTGATAATCTCGCCAAAACCCAGAGTGGCAATAGCCAGATAGTCGCCCTTTAGCCGCAGGGTAGGCACTCCAATTATAAATCCGGCTACGGCTGCCGCCAGCATACCCGCCAAAATTCCAATCATAAAGGGATATCCCAGCAAGGTGGTCATTATAACCGATGCAAAGGCCCCTATAGCCATGAATCCGGCATGCCCCAGCGATAATTGCCCGGTAAAGCCATTGATAAGGTTAAGGCTTACTGCCAGAATGATATTTATCCCCATGAGGGTGAGGTTTATCTGGTAGTAGCGGTTCAATAAGCCGGTAGCGATGAGATACTGTACTACTGTAAACAGGGCCGCCAGGACAATAACCTCCAGCAGGAACTTGCCCCATCTGCGTCTTTTATCTTCCATAGCTCTCACCTACACTTTTTCCCCGGTATTTTTACCAAATAGACCGGTAGGTTTGATAAGTAATATCAGGATCAATACACCAAAAGCTACTGCATCACGGTACATGCTGCTGCCATAACCGCTCACCAGGGTCTCCAGAACCCCCATTAAAAAGCCGCCCACCATAGCCCCGGGTATTAATCCGATTCCCCCCAAGACGGCGGCGACAAAAGCTTTCAGACCCGGTATTATCCCCATCAGAGGGTTAATAGCATTATAATAAAGACCAATCATAACTCCTGCAGCTGCTGCCAGGGCTGAACCGATGGCAAAGGTAACGGATACTATTCTATCCACACTGATTCCCATAAGCATAGCAGCTTCCCGATCCAGGGATACTGCCCGCATGGCTTTTCCCGTTTTAGTCCTTTTTATAATATACTGCAGTATTATCATCAAAATAACGGCTGACACAATGATAAAGATGTCTTTATTGGAAATAACCAGGCCCAACACTTCATATTTATGCAGCGGGAAGGCGCTGTCGGGATAAACCCGCTGCTGAGCGGTCAAAAAGTAGAGCGTTATATACTCCAGAAACAGCGATACTCCGATAGCAGTGATTAAAGCCGCTATACGGGTGGAATTACGCAGCGGTTTGTAAGCCACTTTCTCAATTACCACTCCTAAAAGAGCACAGCTGACCATGGCAAAAATCATCGCTACCACGATGTTGCTTCCCAGAATGGATATGGAAAAAAAGCCTACATAGGCTCCCACCATCATGATATCGCCATGGGCGAAGTTGATCAGCATAATGATGCCGTAGACCATAGTATAGCCTAGGGCAATCAGGGCATAAATAGCCCCCAGCGATAATCCGTTGACCAGTTGTTGCATGAATTCGAGCAAATAGAGCACATCCTTTAATACAGGTTAAAGAGAGGGTTGCCCCTCCCTTCGCCTGTCTGTTGTTTTCTTTATCTGGATACCAGTTTACCGTCCTTATATTCTATGACCACTATGTTCTTGACCGGATTATGCTGCTCATCAATGCTCATCTTTCCTGTGATTCCAGTGAAATCCTGGGTTTTCTCCAGAGCCTCTTTAATCTTTACCGGGTCAGCTGAATCAGCCCGGGTGATAGCATCGGCCAGTAATTTCACTGAATCATATCCCAGAGCGGCAAAGGAATCCGGTGCTTTCTTGTGCTTGGCCTGATATGCTTCAACGAAAGACTGTATGGCCGGATCGGGATCCTCCACCGAATAATGGTTGGTGAAATAGGTATTGTTAAGTGCTTCCGCCCCAGCTACTTTGACCATGTCCGGGGAATCCCAGCCGTCGCCGCCGCCGATGGGAACACTGAGCCCCAGGTCGCGGGCTTGTTTGATAAGTACTGATACTTCGGTATAATATCCGGGTACATAGATGAATTCAGGATTTTTGCCCCGTATTTTGGTCAGGGGCCCGCGAAATTCCTTATCCCCGTTCATGAAGCCTTCTACCGCTACTATAGTACCACCTTTGCTCTCGAATTCTTCCTGGAAGTATTTGGCCAACCCTTTGGCATAATCATCCGAGGTACTGCCAAAGATAGCGGCATTTTTGACTTTCAGGGTATCTATGGCAAAATCAGCCATTCTCTGGCCTTGGTCGGAATCCCGGTAGCACATCCGGAAGATATAATCTCTGACCTTGTCAGCTTTTTCATCAACCGTTACATTATTGGCGGTTGCGGCTGGTGCAATCAAGGGTATCTGGTTTTCCATCATAACCGGAGTGCTCCCTGCTACCGCCCCGCTGGTCAGAGGCCCGATCTGAGCCACCATTCCCTCGTCAACCAGAGCCGCGCTGACGTTCATGGCTTCATCGGTTTTGGACTGGTTGTCTCTTACCAGGGGTTCCAACTGTTTTCCTAAAACTCCGCCCGCCTTATTGATCTCTTCAATTGCTATCAGGGCTCCGTTCCTGGCATTATCCCCGTAGCTGGCCACAGCACCAGACAGTTCACAGTTGATTCCTACCTTGATGGTATCCCCAACCTTATTATCCCCGTCTGATGCCTTATCCGACGCCTTGTCCCCCCCGCAGCCGGCTACTATGGCCAGCATAAAGACTGCCAGCACCAGTAGAGCTACTTTTTTACTAAACCCTTTTTTCGACACTTAGATTCCTCCTCTTTGATTATTCAAATACCTAATATTTTCATCAGGTACTTTGATTTTCCTGCTAACCGTTAACATTTATGACAACTATTACAGTTTATCTTGATCTTGTCCTGCTTGATCTTATAGGCGTTAAAAATCACAGGATGCTAACGATTCCGGTTTGATGGCCAAGCCTTTTAGGCATTAGCCCTTCGCCCCTGGTTTTCCTTATATTATCACACTAATCGCTGTAATATTGCAAAAAAAATTTTTCTTTTGCACAAATCGATTTCTGGCATAAATAGCAAAAAAAAGGAGAAGCCCCGGTTTATCCAGGTCTTCTTTTTTTTTATCTCTTCTCTCGTCATTTAATGATTAAGGGAAGCCTGTGATTCAACCGGAGAATAATTGGGGGGTAAGCCCAATTCATTCTACACCGCGTTTATTTCCCATTTCCCGCAGCGGTCTCCCCAACGAGCCAGGAGTTCATTGTTTTCATAAAATTGCACCACTTCGCAGGCGTTAGAGCAACCTTTGCATTCAAAGCTGCTGGTCTTAAAGTTTATTTCCTTTATATTGAAGCCTTTAAAGCCGGTGCCTCCCTTTTTACGGCTGGTCTCCCGGGCCAGTATGGCTGCTCCTATAGCTCCCATTACCCCATGATGCCGGGGGACTATTACATCCAGTTCCAGGTATTTATTAAAGGCTTGTACCAGCCCGTGGTTGGCCGCTACTCCTCCTTGAAACATTACCGGCGCCAGGATTTCCTTACCTTTGCCCACGTTATTCATATAGTTCCTGACCAGAGCTTCACAGAGTCCGGCGATTATATCCTCGGTATTATAGCCCAGCTGCTGTTTATGGATCATGTCAGACTCGGCGAATACGGCACAGCGCCCGGCAATCCGGACCGGGTTTTTAGCTTTGAGGGCATAATCTCCGAATTCTTCTATAGGTATGCATAAGCGGCTGGCCTGCTGGTCCAGAAATGAGCCGGTTCCGGCAGCACAGACCGTGTTCATGGCAAAATCAATTACTACCCCATCTCTTAGTATGATTATTTTGGAGTCTTGTCCGCCAATCTCAATTATGGTTTTCACATCTTCGGTCATGGCTGAGGATGCTATCGCGTGGGCAGTTATCTCATTCTTAACAATATCGGCTCCGATAATCAGACTGATCAGGTAGCGGGCACTGCCTGTAGCTCCGGCCCCAGCTATTTGAACTCCCGCCGGCAATTCCTGCCCTATAGCATACAATCCTTCCTGAACGGTCTGGATAGGCTTGCCGTTAGTACGCAGGTATTGTTCCGCCAGCAGTCGTTCGCCTTCATCAATCACTACCAGATTGGTACTTACCGAGCCTACGTCCACTCCCAGATATCCTTTGATCATACCACTAACCTCGCGTTCTTATGTGTTGCTTTATACTGGCGTCGTTTCTCCAACAGGTCAACAAAGGCCTCCAGCCGGGTCTGAACGCCTGCTTTACCAGTCTGTTCGTCTATAAACAGTGTCAGAACCGGAATGCCATGATCCCTGCTTATAGCCGGCAGGATGCTCTTGGCCACTATTTCCGGTATACAGGCAAATGGCGCTAATTGAACTACGCCGTCAAAGCCATGTTTAGCATAGAGCAGGGTCTCCCCGATACTGTTAACCCCGTGCCCGCCTATGGGAGCTTCTGCCAGATAGGGTTTAGCTACGGAAAATATATCTCCTTCCAGATTTACAATGGTGTTTTTTCTGGTATAGGCGGTCAGATAAATAGAACGGTCTGTCTGTACCCCCATTTCGCCCAGCATTATTTGAATATAATGATTAGCAGCCGGTTCCAGAACCACGTAGATCTCGCCGATAATTCCGATCTTTAAGGGATTACGGCTTTTATCCTGCGGGATCTGCTGTAACAGTTTAATCCCTTCCTGCAGAGCCATTTTAATCTCCATTTCATTGTTGGCAACATCCAGCATGTCCAAAGCCCGCCATAAGCTTCGGGTAGTATCTCCCCGATTTATTTCATAGGGTCTTATTTCATGAGAGTACATTTCCACTTCATCAATAGCTTTAATTTTTTCCCAGGTAATCCTTAAAACCTGGATAAAGGCTTTTAAGGACAGTCCTCCGGTTTTTCTTATCCAGTGCAATTTTTTCAGAAAATCCCGTAAATCACAGAGGGGAGGTTCAAACGCCACCACTTTGATTCCGGTATTGAGTTCATCCAGCAGATATTGATGCATAACCCAATATAAGCCGGCCCGGCAGGGACCCATCCCTCCGGAAGTCAGAATCACTTCGGCGCCCTTTTCCGCCACTTCCAGATAAGTCCCCAAGAGCATCTTAAAAGGAATACAGGCGAATTCAGGCGCATAGCGCACTCCCAAATCCAGGGTTTTTTTGCTCGGTTCAGGAGGTATTATACATTCATGCCCCATATTTTCTACCAGCCATTTAAAAGCTATATACGAATAACCCATATGCGGAAAACTTATTTTCATGCCTTGTCCCTCCTAAAGCGCAGCATATCCAGGAATGCTTCCACTCTGGTTCTTATACCCGCTTCTCCCGTATGCTCATCCACCGCGATGGCCAGGTAAGGTATATGGTTGCGCCGTCTTGATTCTATTTCCAGTAATCTGTCCACTATAGAGTCAGGGCCGCAGGCAAATGCTGTTATATGAATTATCCCATCAATACCTTTTTCCTGCATAAAGTGCAGGGCCCCATACACGGCCCGATTGGAGAAATACCAGAACATACTTTTCGGCAGAGTTCGGGCCTGGCGATTCATGGTCTTGTCACTCAGCATATCCTGGGTGTATACCCGCACTTTTTCTTTCTGCAGGAGTTTTAAAATCCCGGCATTGATGTAAGCATCATATATAGCATAGGGATAGCCTACCACCGCTATCTTCAAGTCCGTCTCCTGCCGGGGTGGGGGGATATGCTCCTGCTGGTCAAAAATCATTGCCATAGCTTCCACAGGCGTATAGTTCTGGTAGAGCAATTGCTTGAAGCGCCCATCCACCTTCATCGCCTGTTTAAAAGCCCGCTTTATTTCCGTCCCGGATTGACCCAGGGTTTCTCCTACCCGGGCGCAAACCTTTAATAATTCGTCTTTCCCCTTTTTTAGGTCGACCCGTTCGTCAATTATTTCAGGCAGATTATTCAGAGCCAACCGCACCATATCAGGCAAGCCCAGAAATTTGGGGCAAAAGGTTTCCGTGCCAAAGTCGCCGTGCTTGCGAACACTTACCAGGCGCGGGCAGAAGATATAATCCACTTTGTCGGCCAAGTAGGCCACGTGCCCGTGATATAGTTTTATGGGGATACAAGCGTCGTTAACTGCTTCCCTGACCCCTATATCCATTATTTCCCTGGTAGTAGGAGGAGAAACGACCACTTCCTGCCCCAGTGCTTCAAAAAAAGTTTTCCAGAAGGGAAAATAAATAAAATATGCCAGCGTACGTGGAATACCTATTTTAGACAATTTTACAAATCCTCCAGCAATCCCCGGCTTTTTGTCAGATCTTTACTCTGATATCACCAACCCGGTGGGTAAAACGAATTCTATCATAATATTCTATCAAAGGCAGCGCATACTTTCGAGTAGTATTTAAAATATCTCGTGCCGTAGCCAGGCTAAGTTCCGGTTCCTGCTCGAAATAAGCCAGAAGCCTCTTCTTCCCTTCCTCAATCGCCTGGTTGGAAAATACCGTATCCTGATTAATTTTTACCAGTATCCCGGCATCTATCATATAAGCCATTATCTCGCCAAATTCCTGCTCGCTTCGGCCACTCACAGCCATCAGTTCTTCCAGTCCCGGCGGGGTAAACATCTGCTCCTCCATTATTTTGGTTATCTGGGCGATGGTCTCCCGGTCCCTGCCGCCTGGTTGGGGCATATGCTGAGGCAGCATCAACTGATTATGGCGGCTGGACAAACTTCCTTGTTCTTCCAATTGTTTGATTATGAGATTAAAATCCTTAGGATTAAGCTGCTTGAAAAACCGGCTGCGCATATCTTCCCGGGGATAGCCGGAACGCATCGGGTACTGCCGATGATATTGGGCCAAAGTTTCCACTATACGGGCATTAATCACCTGCACCCCATAGGTGCTGATATAAACCTGGTCCTTTATTTTTATGATCTTTTCATCATCCACCAGCTGCTGCAATTCCTGTTTAATCTGTTCCTGGCCGCTGCCGGTACGCTTGCTTAATTCACTGACACTGATAAATTCTTCCGGATGAGATTCCAATTCATGCAGGACAACATCATATAAGCTGCCTTCCTCCTTAATAACCAGTTCATCCAGAACATCTTCCCTGAATCTTTTCTGTTTGGGGGCATTGCCGTCTATTATAATTCCGCCCCCGATGGTATTGACCGGGGAATAATATCTGATTACAAAGCGATCCCCTTTGCACGCCACCACCGGCTTTTCCATCACAATCTGCGCATAGGCCTCATCTCCAGCCTGCAATTCATCCCGATCCAATAAAACTACCCGTCCCAGGGTCTCATCAGTTCCCAAATGAAAACGCACCCGATTCCAATTTTTTAATGTACGCTTGCTGGAACTCAAGAGGTGCAGACGAGCATCTACCCGATAACTGGGACTCAAGTAGCCGGCTGTGGCCAGCAGGTAGCCGCGTTTGATATCTGCCAGTTCTACTCCCTGCAGATTTACCGCTACCCGTTGTCCGGCATAGGCTGTATCCACTTTTTCATTATGTACCTGGATGGTCCTCACCCGAACCGGCTTCTGCACCGGCATCAATTCCAGGATATCCCCGATCCGCAATTGCCCTGACCACAGGGTGCCGGTCACTACGGTACCAAAACCGGATACCGTGAATACCCGGTCAATGGGTAAACGAGCCTGACCCCAAACCGGTTTCTCTTCCACCTCGGAAGCCAGCTTTTCTATCAGCGCCATCAATTCCGGTATACCTTCCCGGGTAACCGCTGATACAGCAATCACCGCTGCATCCTTTAAAATAGTGGTATCAATATATTCCTGTACCTCTTCTTCCATCAACATTAACCATTCTTCATCCACCAGGTCTTTCTTGGTGATTACAACGATGCCCTTATTTACTCCCAGCAGTTCAATTATGTCCATGTGCTCCCGGGTCTGCGGCATTACCCCTTCGTCCGCCGCTATGGTCAGCAAAACTATGTCTATGCCAAAAGCCCCGGCCAGCATATGGCGGATAAATCGTTCATGCCCGGGCATATCCACAATCGCTGCCTTTTGGCCCGAAGGCAGAGTGAAAGGAGCAAAACCCAGTTCTATGGATATCCCCCTTTTTTTCTCCTCCTTAAGCCGGTCGGTATCAATACCGGTCATAGCCCGAACCAGCGTAGTCTTGCCATGGTCAATATGCCCGGCCGTACCTATAATAAACCTTTTCATCTAGCCTTTTCCTCCTGCTGTTCAAGCACCCCGCTGATTAAATCAACCAGCAAGGGGGCATCACCCTTAAGCAGTGTTCTTACGCTGATTCTCATTTTATCATCATGTTTGCGAGTCAGAAGGGCGGGGTTGCTTAAGCGCAAGGTTTGGGCTACTTTCTCCAGTATATTCCCGGTAAATGCAAGGTCTATTCCGTAACCCGGAATCTTATAAGTGGGATAAGCCCCGCCTCCTACCATATCCTCCAGTTCCACCAGAGCTATTGAAGCCACCGCCGGGGATGCGCCTACGCGCTGCTCTAATTGATTCAGGATATCCTCGGCTTTTTGCCTTAACTGCTCCGGGCTGGTACACAGCATGCGGATAACCGGGATCTTATCCATCGGGTTTCCTTCCAGGTATTCCAACAGAGTAGCCTCCAGAGCGGAAATAGTCAATTTGTCCACCCGCAGCGCCCGGGTAAGCTGATTATTCTTCATCGCATCAATATATTTCTTACGGCCCACGATAATCCCGGCCTGAGGCCCCCCCAGCAGTTTGTCGCCGCTAAAGCTAATGATATCCACACCGGCAGCAACACATTCCTGCACCGACGGCTCGTCCTTCAATCCCCAATCAACCATATCACACAGTATGCCACTGCCCAAATCCTGCATTACGGGAATATCCCGTTCCGCCCCCAGTTTAGCCATCTCATTCAGTTTGACCTCTTCACTGAAGCCTATAATCTTATAATTAGAGGTGTGGGCCGCAAACAGCAAAGCGGTGGCGTCGGTAATAGCTCCGGCAAAATCGCTGATGTAGGTCTTGTTAGTGGTTCCCACCTCAACCAGACGGGCGCCGCTTAACTTCATTACCTCCGGAATACGAAAAGCTCCCCCGATTTCCACCAGTTGCCCGCGGGATACTATAACCTCCCGGTTCCGGGCCAGGGTATTGAGTCCCAGCAGTACTGCCGCAGCGTTGTTGTTCACTACCAGCCCGGCTTCGGCTCCGGTTAGACGGGTCAATATTTCTTCTACATGGTTATAGCGGGAACCTCTTTCACCCTGGGCCAAATCCATTTCCAGGTTATTGTAGTTTACCGCCATGTCCGCCATATACTGCAGCGCCCGCTCGCCCAGCGGCGCTCTGCCTAAATTGGTATGCAGCACCACTCCGGTTCCGTTTATAACCTTTTGCAGGGTGCCGCGGCTTGATTGTTTCAGCCTCAGATGCAGGCGTTTTAAAATATCCTCTTTTATCTCTTCCCGCTCAACCTCTTCCTCCCGGAAACGCAGCTCCTCCCGGATATCATCCATAACTGCCCGGAGCAGATTTACTATATAATCACGTTTAAATGTCTCCACCAAGGCCTGCACCTGGTCATGCAGCAATATCTCGTCTACCGGGGGAATCTTTTTAAGATTTGTCACTTTCATGCCTCCTTGCGGCCCGTAATGTACTGCATCATATAATAATATAACTCCACCGCTATATCTTTGGTAGTCCTGTACATCAGCATAGTAATTATCAGTATACCTAGTATTCCAAAAATAGGATATATTTTACTCACCAGGCTGGAAAAACTCCGCATGGAGACCGGTAAAGCCAAAGTCATACAGAGAACCAAACAAATACGGTAGCTTAAACCGGTGAATCCGGCAAAACGCTGAGCAAATCCATAAGCATTGGCAATGGCAGTAGTAAGTATCCCCACCCACAGTACCAGGGTGTATATGTGTTTGGCCGGGAGCGAAATTTTTCCCGCCACATATAGCATGGGTACTTCGTAATGCATAACTACCGGTAAAAACCTGGAAAGAGCAATGTAGTTTACCAGAACCAGCACCCCTAGAATTAATCCCCCCCAGGCCGCTCCGGTAATGCCATCGCCTCGTCCCCCTAGCGTCTGGTATTCGCTCAAGACTACCATAGCCAGGGAAAAATTATAGGCTACATACAGCAGGCTGGAGAGCAACCAGAACCTGGTCTCATCGGGACCGATGAAAGTAGTGTAGACCTCCATTGCCTGCCCTTCCACACAAAAAGCGGCATAACCACTGATCAGCAGCAGCAGTATTATTTTCACCGGGACCAGCAGGTTATAGGATGTTATCAGTCCCCGCTTGCCGGTAAGCAGGAACGCTACTACCATAATATAGGCTAAAAATATTCCCAGGTTTTTGGGCAGGTAAAGATGTTCGTAAAAAACTGCTCCACTGGCCGACAACATAGTACTTATCCCCAAAAAGAGAAATACCGCCAGCAGAAAATCAACCACTACTCCCACCCGTTCACCCATCATCCGATGCAGCATGCCCTGATAGTTGGAAACCTGCCAGCGGTGCGCCAGATAGAGCAACATGGCCCCGCAAACAGCAAAGAGCACGGCAGCTACTATACACCCTTTCATGCCGTAGTCTCCGTAAGCCACAAAAAACTGGACGATTTCCTGTCCCGATGCAAATCCGGCTCCGATTACTGCTCCCAGATATCCCATCACCAGCATCAGTTTTATTTTAACTGAGTTCATTCCTTTCTCCCATCACCTAAATACTTCTTTTTCATAAATATTCCTGCTGCCGGTCAAATACAGCATAAAAATATTCCCAGTGGTCAAGAATATGGATTAAATATGGGAGAAATATATGGCTAGGAGGAAGGCCTTTGTCTAAAACAGTAAAAGACCATTTGCCGGAGCGGTTTTCCTATCATTTTGAAGATCCACTCTGTTTTAATAAAATTGAAAAAGCTATCTGCGCCCATCTGGGGGAGGTTGATGCGGGACGGGAGTTGGTCTACCTGTGTATTGGCACTGACCGGGCCACCGGGGATTGTCTGGGGCCCTTGGTAGGCAGCCGGCTTAAAAGTTTGAGTCCTCAGTCCAGGGTCTACGGAACTCTGGAAGCACCGGTACATGCCACTAATCTGAAAGAGGTGCTGGAGGAGATCTTAAAGAGCTATAATAATCCTTTTATAATTGCCGTTGACGCTTGCTTGGGTAATGCCGACCGCATTGGTTATATTAATGTCCGCCGGGGCAGTTTGAAACCGGGGACAGCCTTAAACAAAACTTTACCTGAAGTGGGGGATTTCCATATTTCTGCGGTGGTCAATGTAGGCGGTTTTTTTGAACATATGGTTTTACAAAATACCCGGCTTTTTATTGTCAATAAAATGGCTGATATAATAGCCAAAGGACTATACCTGGCCCGGGTAAAGTTTACTTCCGGCAAGCTTAGCCTAACCCCGCTGCTGGAAGAAACTCAACCCTGACAGCGTTGTAGAATCGCGATGACTTCCCGGTCTTCAACGGCAGTAAAATCCTGATAGAACTGGCTGACGGCATAAAACTCCTCGGGGATTAGCAGGGCTATCAATTCATCCACATCTTCCAGCAGGTTAAGATATGCATTTCTGGAGCTTACCGGAACCGCCACGCTGATCCTGCCATCACTTTGACGCTTAAGGTATCTTACCGCTGCTTTCAGCGTAAAACCGGTGGCAATGCCATCGTCAACCAGCAGGATATCCTTCCCCTCAAGCTGCAGAGGGGGTTTTGGCCCCCGAAACCGGCTTAAGCGGCTGGCAATATCCGCTTTTACTTTTTGAGCCAGATTCTCTACCGTATCTTTATCCACATTAATAATCTTTTGCACTCGCTCGTGAATCAGGATTTCGCCATCCGGGGTAACTGCCCCTATGGCAAACTCCTCCCAGTTGGGAGAGGCTATTTTTTTAGTCATAACCACATCCAGCGGGCAGTTAAAATAGGAGGCTATTATTTCAGCCACGGCTACACCCCCGCGGGGAATCCCCAGCACCAAATCAAACTTTATCTGCTTTTCTTCCAGCATTTTGGCCAGCAGGTGTCCGGCCTCCCTACGGTTAGTAAACATCAAGCTTCCCCTGCCTTATTTAGCCTTGCTGAACTGATCTTTCTTCAAGCTATGTATGCGCTCGTTATCGCTGTTTTGATCTTTGGCTCGGGTCATCCTGCTATTGCCGTCTAAAAGGCCGCCCTCGTCAATTATGAGAGTAACAGCATTGATATCCCCCACTACAGCCCCGGTCGCCGCTATTTCCAGACGGGCGCCGGCATTGGCCTTGCCTTCGAGCCGCCCGGCAATCATTATGTTTTGGGCCTTGATTTCACCTTTTAGCTTTCCCTTCTCTCCCAGAATAAGGTCGCCTTTGATATTCAAGTTTCCCTCGACATAACCGTCAATCCGGATCGAACCCTGGGAAACTATATCCCCTTTGATTTCCACCCCGGAAGCTATCAGGCTCTCAATGCTCTGAAAGCTGCGTTCCTTTTTTTTTATCAATACTTACTCCTCCTGCTTCTTATAATACTTCTCTCGCCTATAACCGGGAAGGCGAATCAAGCGGCTCCGCCAAACCTCTGTACTGCACCTGGTCCAAACCGCGGTTCTTTTTCAGCCGGCCTTAAACTCTCTCCAGCCGTGCTCGCTTCCCGGTTACCTATCCTCTCTATTCCCATATTGACAGGTTATGGCCCTCAGGGCCGTACCCATAGGGCATACCCATAGGGCACAGGCAGGCAGGCAGGCAACCAAGAATGAAAATAGACTTATGGTTTCGCTGGTTTTTAACGTGAAATCCAATTCCTAAGGCAAATAAATCAGGGGATCATAGGTCTCACCGTCTTTTACCACTGTAAAATGTAAATGGGGCCCGGTGCTTCTGCCGGTATTACCCATCCGTGCTATCTCTTCCCCCTTCTTCACTTTATCCCCAACCGCGACCAGCAGGGCAGAATTATGCCCATATTTAGTCATGTACCCGTAACCATGATCAATTTCCACCAGCTTGCCATAAGCCCCCTTCCATCCGGCAAAGGTTACCGTCCCGTCAGCAGCGGCTACTATCGGAGTTCCTGAGTTATTGGCTATATCTATACCTTCATGGAAAGTAGTGCTCTTACCGCCAAAAGGCGACTTGCGCCAACCGAAGCCAGAGGTTATATCACCCTGAACCGGCCATTGATTGGGAAAATGGCGGAAGTATTCATTATTATTATTGACCTGGGCCAACAATTCATCCAGTTCTTTCTCCTGTCTTGCCAGTTTGGTCCTGATTTCTCCGGTCTGCTGCAGCGTTGCGGCATTGCCAAAACTCTGGACTTGACGGTCGATTCCACCTTTTCCTCCCCGAGACGGCTCCGGCGAGGAAGTATTTTCGCTTTTTATTCCCATGAGCCGTTTTAGCTGATTCTGTTTTTGGGCTATGGCATCCTGCTGTTCTTCAATTTTTTCGATCTCTTGTTTGAGCATCTCTATAGTCTTCTGTTTTTCCTGGCTCTCCTGTTTTAAACGATCAGCCTTGCGAATATCTTCCTGACTGGAATAGAATAAAAAACTTATGACCGCGAATCCCATTAAGAATAGAGCAAATCCAACCGCCAATCCGGACAGCACTTGGCGGGATAATTCCCACTGCAAGGGTCGGGCAGCATCATGGGGAATAAGCATAAATGTCAGGTGCGGGTTGTTATGCTTCTTTTTCCTTTTCATCGCTATCCTCGTCTTTGTATCTCTCTAGTTTAATTATTGACATTTTTTAAGTTATCATATCAATTTTACCGTACTTTGTAAAATAGCCCTCTATCGGTTTAAAAATGTTTCACGTGAAACAATTGTTTCACGTGAAACTGATTAAATATTCAGCAGTTCTATTATTCTCTCCAAATCTTCATCATTGTAATAGGTTATTTCAATTTTTCCGCCTTTATGTAAGGTATTCATCTCCACCTTGGTGCCAAAAAATTTTTGCAGCCTTTCCTCCAAATCCACCACCTCGGGTGGTTTCTCGAAAACAAATTCCTGCACCGTTTTTTTATTCTTTACCCGTCTTTCCGCCTCCCGCACGGAAAGTCCGGCGGAAATTATCTCCTGGGCGGCAGCCAACTGCTCTTGTTCCCCTCCATAGGCCAATATGGCCCGGGCATGGCCGGCACTTATTTTCCGGGCATCTATCATTTCAATAATGCTGGGGGGCAGATTCATTATACGCAGGGTATTGGCGATATGAGCCCGGCTCTTACCGATTTTTTGGGCAAGATTTTCCTGAGTGTAGTGAAAGCGCTCCATCATCAAACGATAAGCCTGGGCCTCTTCCACTGGGGTCAAATCCTCCCGCTGCAGATTTTCTATCAACGATATCTCCGCCACCTGCAGATCATCAAGCTTACGGACTACTGCCGGAATGGTTGGTAATCCAGCCAGTTTAGCTGCCCGCCAGCGCCGTTCTCCGGCAATGAGCTCATAGCCATCGTCTTTTTCCCTGACCAGGATGGGCTGCAATACTCCATGTTCCTTAAGCGATTCCGCCAATTCCTGCAAGCTTTCCTGGTCAAAATTACGCCTGGGCTGTTCCTGCCGGGCGATTATAACATCGGTATCAAGCTCCACTATATCCAGGCTGTCATTATCTATTCCTGCCGAAAACAGGGCGTCCAAACCTCGCCCCAGTCCTCTCTCTTTCTTAGGCACGCTTCAACACCTCCCGGGCTAAGTCTCTATACACTTCCGCACCTCGGGAACGGGGGTCATATACCACTACCGGCTTCCCATGGCTGGGTGCTTCACTGAGTCTGATATTGCGAGGGATAATGGTTTTATACACCTGCTGGCGAAAGTGCCGCTTAACCTCATCCACTACCTGAATGGATAGATTGGTACGCCCATCAAACATGGTAAAGACTATGCCCTCTACCTTAAGCATTGGATTCAGCCGTTTGCGTACCAGCATAATGGTGTCCATGAGCAAGCTCAATCCTTCCAGGGCGTAATACTCGCATTGCAGCGGAATAATAACGGAGTTACTGGCGGTCAGAGCATTGATGGTCAGCAAGCCCAGCGATGGAGGGCAGTCCAGGAATATGTACTCATAATCATTAATTATCTTGTCCAAAGCCTGCTTAATCCGCTGCTCCCGATCTTCTGCCGCCGCTAATTCCACTTCGGCTCCGGCCAACTGGATAGTGGAAGGAATGATATCCAGATTCTCCACTCTGGTTTTTCCTATTACTTTGTCGGGGGCAATGCCGTCTATTATTAAGTTATAATTGCAATATTGCAGTCGTCGGCGGTCAATCCCCAGACCACTGGTGGCATTGCCCTGGGGGTCACAATCTACCAGCAACGCCCTGTATCCTTCCATAGCTACCGATGCGGCCAGGTTCACAGCCGTAGTAGTTTTCCCCACGCCTCCCTTTTGATTAGCCAGGGAAATAATCTTACCCAAAAACCATTACCACCTCTCAAAATCTTATCTGCTTATTATTTCATCTTCATGGCCTTTAAATCCTGCCCCTTTTAGAAATAGAAATTAAACCGGGCCTTCCGCTTAAGAGATGAGCACGTAATATTTACCATAGGTTTAACCACAGATTACCACAGATTTTCGCTGATTAACATCCTCTTCAAGGACAAGCAATTAACGGCTCAGACTGAAAGTATACCAGCTCTGTTTGGTTGGATGGATAAATATGCAGGCTCCGTCTTACGGCTCCTGCATATTATCTATCCAGACCCACGCTATGACTAATCCAGGGTTTCTCCCTGCTATTTTCATTAAAAGATATCTGTATAAATCTGCGTCAAAAAATTTAAGATTTCTAAAATAAAAAAAGAGCGGCCACCCGCTCTGGTAATATTATTGCTTATACACTTTTAGCCCAGGGTTGGTTTTGTTGTCCTTCTTTGGCTATCCGGATGGTTATTTCGTGATACTTCTCGCTATCAGTTTCGGTCATAAATATATCTATCCCGGTCTGCCGGGCCCTTTTTACGGTTTCCTTAATGGTGTTCATAAATATGCGGGCATCCTTGATAATCATGGAAACGTTCCGATTATTGAGTCTTTCCCGACTCGCGGAGGGAATATTGTGCCGGCTTAACCGTTCCACCAGCTCTTCGGTTTCCTTTACCGTGAGCTCTTTTTCATAGATCTGTTTGACCACCTCTTCCTGATGCTGGTCAGTATTGAGTTTTAACAGGGCCCGGGCATGTTTTTCGCTAATTACTTTATCATTGATCATATTTTGAATATATTCCGGCAGTTTCAGCAGGCGCAATTTTTCAGCTATAGCCGCCGGGCTCCGTCCTATTTTTCTGGCCATCTCCTCCGGGGGCAGCCCCCAAGTATTGATTAAAAAGCTGTAGGCATGAGCTTCCTCCCAATAAGTCAGTTCCCGCCGCTGCAAATTTTCCATGAGCATTATAGCTGCTGCCTTGTCATCATCCATGGCTTGGATTATAGCTGCTATATCCGTTTTGCCCAGCAAACAACACGCCCGGAATCTCCGTTCCCCGGCGATTATCTGGTAATCACGGCCCCATGGTCTTACTACAATAGGCTGAATCAAACCATACATCATAATTGACCGGGCCAGATCGACCATCTGCTGTTCATCAAAACCCCGCCGGGGCTGAAACAGGCCAGGCTTAATCCGATCTATGGGAATTGAAACTATCTTTCCGCTGTCATCCTCACCCAGAAGTTTCGCCAAATGCTTACGCATACGCTTTAGCACCTCCTGCCGAAAGCGGTCTAAGTCCCCCGGGAAAGGTATGGCGATTCCCCGGCCAGGACTTACAATGGTCGTTTTGCTGGTATTCCTATCCTTCGCGGGTAATTCTTCGGGGTGGCCTTATCCTTTCGCACCACAATAATAGCCCGATCCCGCTCTTCCATCAACGTATACAACCACACATCTTCCAGCACTCCACCCAATAGCTTAAGCGCATTTTGCGCCTGCTCAATTTCCTGCTGATAATTTTTCCCCTTCCAGAGCAGCATGCGCCCCCCCACCTGTAATAAAGGCAGGCCATACTCCAGCATCACATTGAGAGCAGCTACCGCCCGGCTGCTGCAAAGACTGAAGCTGGTCCGCAGCCGGTTGTCCTGCCCCAGCTCTTCCACCCGATTACAGATTATTTCTACATTACTTAACCCCAACTGGTCTTTGACCTCTTTTAAAAACCTGCTCTTTTTGTGATTCGCCTCTATCAGCGTAAACTCAGCCTGGGGGCAGGCCATAGCCAGTACCATACCCGGAAAACCAGCTCCACTGCCAATATCCACTATTTTTACGCCGTCCAGCTGCATAAAATCCAGCAGTTTGAGACTATCCTCAATATGTTTTTCCAGTTCATAAACGAAGTTTTTACGGCTGATCAGATTTTGCCGCTCATTCTCCCGGGTGATCATCTCTTTATAGCTATTTACATTATATTCCATATAAGTTTCCTATTTCCTTCTTTTTTTCTCCAGAAAAATTAAAAGTACATTTATATCAGCCGGGTTGATACCTGACACTCGTAAAGCTTGGCCAATAGATTCCGGCCTTATCTGTTTAAGTTTTTGGCGGGCTTCATTGGAAAGGCCGAAAATTTCATCATAGTCTATATCCCCGGGGATTAGTTTCCCTTCCATCTTTTCGAATCGCTGCACCTGTTCCTCTTGTTTTCTTATGTAACCTTCATATTTTGATTGGATCTCCAGTTGTTCCAGAACATCTTCATCGTATTCAGTCAATAAGCCCAGGTCTACAAAATCCTGGATGCTTATCTCCGGGCGCCGCAGTATTTCCCACAGGGAAAACCTGTCTTTTAGGGCGGCGCTGTTTCTGGAGGCTAAAAAGGAACTTATTTCTTGGTCCGCCGGGGTATAGGTCCGCCCTTTAAGAGCTTCCTTCTGCTCCTCAAGTCTATCCTTCTTAGCGCTGTAAACCCTCCAGCGCTCGTCACTGACCAGGCCAATTCTGCGTCCCTTTTCCGTAAGCCTCAGATCGGCATTATCCTGGCGCAACAGCAACCGGTATTCGGCTCTGGAGGTCAACAGACGATAAGGCTCGTCAATATCGCCGGTTATCAGATCATCAATGAGAACGCCGATATAGGCTTCACTGCGTTTCAATACCAGTGGTTCCTCTGCTTTTACTTTAAGCGCCGCATTGATCCCGGCTATCAGCCCCTGGGCCGCCGCTTCCTCATAGCCGGAAGTGCCGTTGATCTGCCCGGCGGTAAAGAGTCCCTCTACCATGCGGGTCTCCAGAGTTGAGCGCAGCTGGGCGGGGGGAAGATAATCGTATTCTATCGCGTAACCGGTACGGATCAGGGCCACATTTTCCAGACCGGGGATACTGCGCAGCACTTTTATCTGCACATCCTCCGGCAGACTGGTATTAAGCCCCTGGATATACATTTCTTCAGTATTGCGCCCTTCCGGCTCTATAAATAGCTGATGCGATTCTTTGTGGGCAAAGCGCACCACCTTATCCTCGAAAGATGGACAGTAGCGCGGTCCTCGGCCCTTGATGGCCCCGGTAAACATGGGGGCTCGATCAAGATTATCCATGACTATTTGATGGGTAGCAGCAGTACTGTGGGTAAGCCAACAGGAGAACTGCGGCCGTCTCAGCCGGGGACTCATGTAGGAAAAACGCAGAGGGCGGTCATCGCCCGGCTGCTCAATCATTTTGGTAAAATCCAGGGAGCGTTTATAGACCCGGGGCGGGGTCCCGGTTTTAAAACGCCCCAGTTCCAGTCCCAGGCTTTTTAAGCTGGCGGATAATTTTACGGCGGGAAATTGGTTGCCGGGCCCACCGTCATACATGACCTCGCCGATGATTATCCGCCCCTTTAAATAGGTTCCGGAGGTTATAACCACCGCCCGGCAGCTGAAACGGGCGCCGGTTTTGGTGATTACCGCACTGACCCGGGGACCGCTGGTTTCAATTTCTTCTATTTCCGCCATTATAATATGAAGATTCGGTTGGTTAAGCAGGGTTTTAAGCATTTCATCATGATATTCATGCTTGTCCGCCTGAGCCCTTAATGCTTGCACTGCCGGACCTTTACCGGTATTGATAAGTCTCATTTGAATGGCGGTCTTGTCTACATTTACCGCCATCTCACCCCCCAGGCCATCTATCTCCCTCACTACCTGCGCTTTGGCCGGCCCTCCCACTGAAGGATTACAGGGCATCAAGGCCACATTTTCCATACTCAAAGTCGCCATCAGGGTCTTGCACCCCATACGGGCAGCAGCCAGCGCCGCTTCGCACCCGGCATGGCCTCCTCCCACTACCACCACATCATAACTGCCTGCATTATAAATCATGCTTGCCTCCCGTTTACTATGATTACTTGCCTATGCAAAAGTCAGTAAACATCCTATCAATGACCTCTTCTTTCAGATTCTTCCCGGTTATTTCGCCCAAGGCTTCCAGAGCTCCCCAGATATCCACCCCCAGGCAATCCAGCGGCACGGTTTGCATTACCTGCAGAGCGTCCTCTAAATGCTTCCGGGCTCTGGTCAGGGCTTCCCGCTGCCGCAGGTTTACCATTATTTCCAGATCATCCGCCTGCAGCGCCCCGCCCAGAATCATTTCTTCCACCCGGTCTTCCAGCTCTTTTATCCCTTTATCTTCCCGGGCCGAAGCCCATATCACCCTGACTCCAGAGAAGTAGTGCTCAAGCTCATCTTCGGTAATATGCTTCTCTTCTAAATCTTCCTTATTGGCCAAAATGATCAGGTTGCGGTTCTTAATCTCTTTATAAATGGCCAGATCCTCAGCCGTAATACCAGTTCCCAAATCAAGCAGGAAAATTACCAGATCAGCTTCCCGGATTACTTTCTGAGAGCGCTCTACCCCGATTTTCTCCACTATGTCTTCCGTTACCCGAATACCGGCGGTATCTACCAGCCTTATCGGTATTCCCTTGATACTGAGCTGCTCTTCAATAATATCGCGCGTAGTTCCCGGGATGCTGGTAACAATGGCCCGCTCCTTTTTCAAGAGTACATTTAATAGGCTGGACTTGCCGACATTGGGTTTTCCGCAAATAACGGCTGCGATACCTTCGCGGTAAATAGCGGCCCGCTCTCCAGCCTGAATTAAGCGCTCTATTGCCGCCAGTGACCCCAGCATGATATCTTCAGCCTTTGCATATTCCAATTCGCCTACTTCATCCGGAAAATCAAGACTGGCTTCCACCATAGCGTTGAGCTCCAGCAGCCGGTCTTCCAGGGTATTGATATACTCGCTGTTATGTCCGCTCAGCTGTTTTACCGCCAGCTTCATGGCTTTATCACTTTTGGCTCGGATGACATCAATAACCGCCTCCGCCTGACTGGCATCCAGGCGTCCGTGTAAAAAAGCCCGGCGGGTAAATTCACCCGGCTCGGCGATTCTCATACCCTGGTGCAGGACCACTTCCAGACAGCGGCGGGCCGGCAGAATTCCGCCATGACAATGGATTTCAACCGTATCTTCTCCGGTATAACTATGGGGAGCCCTCATTAAAGCTAGCAACACTTCATCCAGGTCTTCCCCGGTCTCATCTTTGATCCACCCCAGGGTCAAGGAATAACCGGCTTTATTCCTTATATCCACACCATCATGATAAGGTCGAAACACTTTACTCGCTTTTTCTATCACCTGGCCGCCGCTCAGCCTGATAATAGCGATTCCCCCCTCTCCCGGAGGAGTAGCTATAGCGGCTATGTCATCATAAAACATATCTGATCTTTGCACCTGCTCTCTTTTCATGCAACTTGCTTACCATTAAATAGTTATAATCTATCTTACCAAAATTGACCGTAATATACACAATGCTCTAAAGGCTGATTGACACAAAAAAGCGTGTCGGGAGACCTACTCCCGACACGCCGGAAATTTTTTGGTTATCCTATTTTTTTAGCGAGATAACTACCTTCCGGTTAGGTTCGTCCCCCAGAGAATAAGTGGTAATCTGGGGATCACCCTGCAAAATAGTGTGAACTACCCTGCGCTCCTGAGAGCTCATAGGTCTCATAACCACATTTCTCCTGGTCTTCTTCACCTTGTCAGAGAGTCTTAAGGCCAGGGCTTCCAATGATTCTTCCCGCTTTTTGCGGTAGTCCTCCACGTCCAGAACTACCCGCACTTTTTCTTCCCGGTTTCTATTAACTATTAGTCCCAGTATAAACTGTACCGCGTTAAGGGTCTCCCCCTTGCGGCCAATAAGCAGCCCCATATCTTTGCCGGTAATATTTATTCTGACCTTCCCTTCATCCCATTCAACATTATTTATCCGGTATTCCAGTTTCATTTTGTTGAGAAGGTCTTCCAGCATCCGACGAACGTCTTCTTCAGGCTTTTCCCGGCGGGATACTTTTATTACGGCCGGTTTTTTAACCAATCCCAGCAGGCCCTTGGTCGGCTCTTCAATTACCTCTATAACGACATCGTCAATTTCACAATTTAACTCATCCAGCGCAGCCTTGATGGCTTCGTCAACGCTTTTTCCTCTTTTTTCTATTGTCTGGACTTCCATTCTTTTTTCCTCCTTTGTCCCTCCCTGCTACCTTGTCCACGGTGGAAGCCTTAGGTTTAACTGTTTCCACTGTTTTTCCTTCTGCCTCTACACTAAATTCCATCCCTGTTCCTGTCGCAAGCTTAGCCTTTTGGTGCGAATAGTTTACATACAATTGCTGCAATATCCCCAAAATATTAAAAGTTACCCAGTATAAGGGCAGGCCGGCCGGTAATGTGGCAGCTATCCAGGCCATAAAAAGCGGCATAAAGTACAGCATTGATTTTTGGGTGGGGTCTTTGGTGTCTACCATGGTAACTCTTTGTTGCAAATAGGTCGTAACTGCTGCCAGCACTGCCAGAATAAAGTAAGGATCCCTAGCCCCGATATTAGGTATCCAGAAAAAGCTGGCATGTTCGGCAACTTTGAAATTAAAATGTAACAATGACTGATAAAAGGCAATAAATATTGGCATTTGCACAACTAAAGGCAAACATCCCCCGAACGGATTTACTCCATGCTCCTTATACATTTCCATTACTTTGGTTTGCATGGTTTGGGGGTCGTCTTTATATTTTTCCTGCAAATATTTAAGCTTAGGTTGTATTTCCTGCATCCCGCGCATGGATTTCAGCTGTTTCTGGGTCAAAGGAAACAACACCAGCTTAATGGCTATAGTCATAAATATTATAGCCAGTCCATAATTGGCCACACCCAGGCTTTCCGTTAACCCGTACATGAATTGAATTACATCAGCGAACCACTGTACAAACGACTGCCACAAAATCTACTCCTGCTTGGTCATTACTGACCCCGCAGAGTTCACCTCCTTAGCGTTTTACGCGAAGCATAAATCCCCTACCCTCGTGTCTTCCCTGCTAACCGGTAACTAATTACGTTGCCTTAGCTCTAGCAATTACGCTAATAGGTTTGTCCTGACGGTATATTACTTTAAGGTACCGGATCATATCCCCCGGGATTATAAGGGTGACACCTGAATATTCTTTTTGCAGCCAACCATCCCCCTTTGATTACGCCATATTTCCCAATGGCTTCAATGGAATAGCTTGAACAGGAAGGATAGAAACGGCAGGAAGCAGGCTTAAAAAAGGTTGCTTTTTGATATATTTTTATTAAAAAAATCAATAACTTTTTTAACATAGGCCAGCCTTCTTCATAACCGTATAAAAATCTTTTTCTAACCTATTATAATCAGTTGCGACTATGCTCTGCCGAGCAATTATTACAATATCATACCCCGGTTGCAAGTGTTCCCCGCTACTTTCGGCTATAGCACGTATCCGCCGCCGCGACCGGTTTCTTATAACTGCATTGCCCACCTTTTTACTGGCAACAATCCCGAAACGATTTATTCCCAGGTTATTTATCATAATATAGGCAATTAAATACTTTCCTGGAATTTTAAGGCCGTTCTTATATGTATTATTGTATTCTTGGCTGTTGCTTATACGAAATAGTTTCTTAAGCATACCCGGCCTCTTTCCCAAGGTAAAATAAAAGGTCGCCAAAAACGACCTATGCAGATAGTTTCTTTCTCCCTTTTTTTCTTCTGGCGGCCAATACTTTTCTGCCCCCAGCAGTGGACATCCGCTTTCTAAAACCGTGCTCTTTTTTTCTTTGCCGGTTCTTCGGTTGAAATGTTCTTTTCATTATTAATAATAGCCTCCTCTATTTTTCCAACACTTTATAATTATATTGATTCCATCCCCTTAATGTCAAGATTTCGTCGCACTGCAAATACTTCTAAATTTTCTATCAATCTGCTATGATTATACTATATTTTCATCCGTAACCTTAAACTCTGGGCTGATATTTTTTATAATCTTCAGCTTTATCCACAATATTTATTTTTTCAACAGCTTTTTTTCCACAAATGCACAGGAGGAATAATTGATGTCCCAGGAATATAATTTTTCAGCTGTGTGGGACCAGATTCTGCAATCTTTAGCTGAAGAAATAGATGCAAGCAGTTTTGATATCTGGTTTTCCATGGTTAAATTCAAAACCTTTCGCCATAACCGGGTTTATGTCAGCGTACCCAACTCGCTCACCAAAGAATGGATTGAATCACGTTATCTGGACAATCTGCAAAACAAAATCCGTACCCTTACCGATCAGAATATCGAATTAGTTTTAAACACTGAATCTCAGATCGAAAAAGACGGGATGTTTACTACTTTCAATCACAAGTACACTTTCGATACCTTTGTCGTCGGCAACAGTAACCGTTTCGCTCACGCTGCCTGCTACGCCGTGGGTGAATCTCCTTCCAAGGCTTACAATCCTTTATTTATCTATGGCGGGGTAGGTCTGGGAAAAACTCATCTCATGCAGGCGATCGGCCACCACATCATGAAAAAGAAACGTGATTACTCGGTAGTATACGTATCTTCCGAACAATTTACCAATGAGCTCATCAGTTCCATCAAGGACGATAACATGGTTGGTTTCCGCAACCGCTACCGTAGGGTCGATGTGCTGCTGATAGATGATATCCAGTTCCTGGCCGGTAAAGAAAGAACCCAGGAAGAATTTTTTCATACTTTTAATACTCTATACGAATCCAATAAGCAGGTGGTTATATCCAGCGATCGCCCCCCACGCAACATACCCACCCTGGAGGACAGATTGCGTTCCCGTTTCGAATGGGGTCTGATAACCGATATTCAACCTCCCGATTTGGAGACCCGGATAGCTATACTAAGGAAAAAGGCCCAAACTGAAGATTTCAATGTCCCTTATGATGTACTGGACTACATAGCCAACTATATTGACAGCAACATACGGGAATTGGAAGGGGCTCTGGTCCGCTTGGTAGCTTTCGCTACTATTACCAATAAACCCCTTAATATGGCTACCGCCAGCGAGGCTTTAAAAGATATCCTGCCTCCGCCCCAACCCAAAAAGATTACTATTGAATCTATTCAGAAGACCGTATCCCAATACTACGGCCTGGAAGTAAGCGAACTGCTTTCTAAAAAACGTAATAAACAATTGGTTCATCCCCGACAAATAGCAATGTATTTATGCCGACGGCTCACCGATGCCTCCTATCCGCAGATCGGGGAACAGTTCGGAGGGCGGGATCACACTACAGTTATTCATGCCAATGAAAAGGTCGAACGTGATTTACAGACTGACGGAGAATTGGCAGCAGCTATTGATGATTTAAGTAAAAAAATTAAACCCAACCATACCACCTGATATATTTTTTTTTCAACAACTTTATCAAGTGGACAGGCTGGCCCGGGGACAAGCCCCACGACCCTTATCCACATATCCCCCCAGCCTACTACTATTACTACGGAACTGTTTATAAATAATAAATAAAATAGGGCTCGCGCCTACGACCCTGGAAGTTATTGGAGGTACTAGCATGAAAGTAAGCATGGAAAAAAGAGATTTATCCTCTCTTACCACTCTGGTCTACCGGGCAGCATCCAGTAAAAACACGATTCCCGTCTTATCAGGCCTGCTGATTGAAGCTAATCAGGATCAGGGACTGATAATGACAGCAACCGACATGGAGATAGGCATCAAAGCATCTACCAGCAGTCTGGAAATAATAGAGCCTGGGGAAGTCCTGGTCAATGCCCATTACTTTGCCGACTTTATAAAATTACTGCCCGACGGTCCGGTCATCTTGGAACTGAATCAGGACAAAAATAAATTAAATGTAAACTATGGCCGCTCGGCAGGATCTATTAATACCTACCGGGATTATGAATACCCCGATTTACCCCTTAAAAAAATGCAGCAGCGCTTTTCCTTGCCTCAGCAAATTCTCAAAGAAGCTCTGCGTAAAACCTCTTTTGCTGCAGCCGCCACCCACTTCCGTCAGGTTTTTACCGGTGTCCTGTTTGATATTTTAGAGGACAATATGCTTAAAATAGTAGCTTCAGACACCCACCGTCTGGCCTGTTATACTTGTAATATAGCCGGTTCGAAAATTGAGCCCTTTAATTTTATTATTCCGACCCGTACCGTAAATGAACTGCTGCGTATTTTGGATGACAACGATGAACTTATTGATATAGCTTTCAGTGATAACAATGTCATTTTTTCCAAAGACAGCTTCTTCCTGCATTCACGCTTAATTGAAGGCCAATACCCTAACTACGAACAAGTAATACCTACGACATTTACCACTTCTCTGCAAATTGATACCGGGGTTTTAGCCGATACTCTGGAAAGGGTACGCACTATACCCACCGATGATAAGCTTAAAATTCAATATGCCCGTTTTGATATAGGCGAAAATGAAATTACCGTAAATGCCTTTTCCGAAATGATGGGTGAAATTGAAGAAGTATTGGAGAATATTGAGCTGAGTGGAGAAAGCAATATAAAAATCGCCTTTAATACCAATTATTTTTTAGACGTAATCAAAATCATGGCTGGCGAATCCGAGCAAACTGACATACAATTATCAGGTGCTTTGGGACCAGCATTAATAAAAAACCCCAAGAAAGATAATTATCTCTACGTTCTGGTTCCTTTGCGTACTACTAACTAGAAGTTTAGGAGAGTGAGCTTGAAGCTTTGAGATTGCAGCAGATGGAAGCCAGAGATTTCCGTAATCTCGAAAAGCTTACCTATCGCCCCGGATCCGGTCTTAACATCATATTAGGGGATAATGCTCAAGGTAAGACCAATATCCTGGAGTCGATTTACCTTCTAAGTGTAGGTACTTCCTTTCGTACCGGTTCAGATAAAAATCTGCTGCGCTACGACAAAGAAACTTATGCGTTACGAGGTCTGTACAGCTGTAATGACCGTAACTTAGAAGCAGAATTAACTTATCATTTAAAATCCGGTAAAATGTTTAAGATTAATTCTAAAAAAACTACTTTTGGTAATCCTTTACGTTTGCGAGTGGTGATTTTTTCTCCCGATGATTTGTTTTTAATAAAGGGATCGCCTCATAAACGCAGGCAATTTTTAGACTTTATATTAACTCAGATAAAAAGCGAATATAATTATAATTTGGTTAATTATTCAAAAATTTTAAAAAAGAGGAATTTATTATTAAAAAGAGAACAATATAACACTAGGTCATTTGCAATTATTGAAGAGGTTTTTATTGAAAACGCGGCCCGGATAATTTTGGCCCGCATTAACTTAATTAATAATTTGGATGAGTACGCAGCATCAATTTACCAGGAGATTACCAACCGGAAGGGCAATCTTAAGATAAGATATGCCCTTTCATTTCCCCTGGAGAGTGGTAAAATAAATCATGATGCCTTGAAAGAAGCATTAAAAAAACAAATCGGCGAAAAAAAGGAGCAGGAAATTAAAAGGAGGAGCAGCCTGGTCGGCCCTCACCGGGATGATTTAAATGTGTATCAGGACGGCAGGATAGCCAGATATTTTGCCTCCCAGGGCCAGCAAAGGAATATCGTCGTAGCTTTAAAGCTTGCAGAACTCCATACTTTAAAAAAAATAAGCGGTTTTAATCCGGTCTTTCTCCTGGATGAGGTCTTGTCCGAGTTGGATCGGGAAAAAAGACATTTACTGCTGGATTATCTCCAAGAGGCCGGATTTCAAAGTTTTCTGACTTCGGTAAATTTAGATGAGATAGATCACAAATCTGCGGCAGTGGTAACTGTCAAGAACGGGCACCTGCAATGAAAGGGGTAATATCATGTATATTCACCTGGGAAACAATTTCATTATTTCCCCGGAAAGGGTAATTGCTATTCTGAATATTGAGCCCCCAATATCAGATGACCTCATAGACATTATAGATACGGCTAGATTAGACCGTAAATTGGTATATATAAGCGAAAAGGGCAAAGAAAAGGCCCTGATTGTGTGCAATGACAAAGTCTATCTGTCGCCTATTTCCTCGACTACTCTTTACAAGCGCACATTCAGTCACTACAAGGAGGGCTAATATTGAACGGCGAAAATGCTTACAACGCCTCTGATATCCAGGTACTGGAAGGATTGGAGGCAGTTCGCAAAAGACCGGGTATGTATATAGGGTCTACGGGTCCCCGGGGTCTGCATCACCTGGTTTTTGAACTTGTAGACAACAGTATAGATGAAGCGGTAGCCGGTTACTGTGATACCATAAACGTAGTTATAAAAACCGACAATAGTGTCAGTGTTAGTGACAACGGCCGCGGAATACCGGTAGACAAACATCCTCAGATGGGCATTCCGGCCTTGGAAGTAATACTAACTACCCTGCACTCGGGCGGTAAATTCGGAGGCAGCGGCTACACCATATCCGGCGGTCTGCATGGGGTAGGTTTGTCCGTGGTCAGCGCCTTATCCCAGCGTATGGATATAACTGTTCGTAGAGACGGTCACATCTATAATCAGACCTATGAAAAAGGCAAACCGGCAACCCAGTTGCAGCAAAGCGGAGATACTGACCAAACCGGAACCTGCCTCCATTTTTATCCTGATGCCGAGATATTCGAAGAAACGGTATTTGAAAAAGATATAATCACCCAGCGTCTGCGGGAGTTATCTTTCCTTAACCGGGGACTTAAAATAATTTTCAGCGACGAAAGAGAAGAAGAAATCTATACCCAGGAATTCCACTATTCCGGAGGACTGCGTGATTTTGCCGCTTATGTGAACAAAAATAAAGAAGTCATAAACCCCGACCCCATCTATTTTGAAAACCGGAAAGAAGAAGTCATAGTCCAGGTGGCGGTTCAGTATAATAACGGCTACAGCGAAAATCTGTATTCCTTTGCCAACAATATCCGTACTCAAGAGGGCGGGACCCATGAAGTAGGTTTTAAAAACGGACTTACCCGGGTGGTCAATGAATATGCCAAGAAGAACGGCATCCTCAAAGAGAATGACGCCAATCTCAGCGGTGAAGATATCCGGGAAGGAATGGTCGGAATCATATCGGTTCTGCTCAAAGACCCCCAGTTTGAGGGCCAGACCAAAACAAAATTAGGAAACACTTACATCAGGGGGATAGTGGAGAGCAGTATTTACGAAAGTATGGAGGATTATCTCAATGAAAATCCGGCAATAGCCAAAAAAATTCTGGAAAAATCCGTTTCCGCCCGGCGCGCTCGGGAAGCAGCCAAAAAAGCCCGGGAATTGACTCGTCGCAAGAGTGCTCTGGAATCCACAGCTCTGCCGGGTAAGTTGGCTGATTGCAGCAATAAAAACCCGGCTTTATGTGAGTTGTTTATTGTTGAGGGCGATTCCGCCGGCGGTTCGGCCAAACAGGGCCGGGATCGCAATTTTCAGGCCATACTTCCCCTCAAGGGGAAAATCCTCAATGTCCAAAAATCGCGCCTGGATCGGGTACTGTCCAATGAAGAAATAAAGGCTCTGATTACTGCTATCGGTACCGGCATTGATGAAGATTTCGATATTAAAAAAGCCCGTTACCACCGTCTCTTTATTATGACTGATGCTGATGTGGACGGGTCTCATATCCGGGTATTGCTTTTGACTTTCTTCTATCGCTACATGAGGGAATTGATCGAAAATGGTTATGTATATATCGCTCAACCTCCCCTGTATGGGTTAAAACGGAGCAATGAAATACACTACTTCCATGACGAAGTCAAAATGAACAGCTTTATTGAAGAGTCCAATAAAAAATGGGGTATTCAGCGCTATAAAGGTCTGGGTGAAATGAATCCGGAACAACTGTGGGAAACCACCATGGATCCGGAAAACCGGACCATATTGCGGATCAACATAGACGACGCTATCAGGGCCGATGCAATATTCTCCGACTTGATGGGGGAAAATGTCCAGCCCCGCCGGGAATTCATTCAGGCCAATGCCCGATATGTGACCAATCTGGATATATGAGAGAGGTGATAGAGTTTGCCAGAAGATAGTTTATTCAATAATGTAACCGTGGTTGACATTGAAAAAGAAGTGAAAAAATCATTCCTGGAGTACTCCATGAGTGTTATCGTATCCCGTGCCATTCCTGACATCCGGGATGGTCTCAAACCTGTACACCGGCGTATACTCTATGCTCTCTATGACCAGGGTATAACTCATGATAAACCCCATAAAAAATCAGCCAATATTGTAGGCGAAGTCATGGGTAAATATCATCCCCATGGTGATGCCGCCATATATGAGACCATGGTTAAATTAGCTCAGGATTTTTCCATGCGCTATCCTTTAATTGACGGGCACGGTAATTTTGGCTCAATTGACGGTGACTCGGCGGCAGCTATGCGTTATACCGAGAGCCGCATGGCCCGGATCGCGGGGGAGATGCTGCAGGACATTGAAAAAAAGACGGTTGACTGGCGGCCCAATTATGATGATACCCGGGAAGAACCTGGGGTTCTTCCTGCCCGTATCCCCAACCTGCTGATAAATGGTTCGGCCGGCATCGCTGTCGGGATGGCCACCAACATACCACCCCATAACCTGGGTGAAGTGGTGGAAGGACTGGAGCTCATGCTGGATGATCCCGATGTCAGCCTGGAACAACTGATGACTAAAATACCCGGTCCGGACCTGCCCACAGCCGGGATCATTATGGGGACTGAAGGTATCAAGCAGGCCTATGCCACCGGACGGGGCAGTTTTAAGACCCGAGCCCGCTACAGCATTGAAGAAAGAAAAGGCGGCAAAAGTGCTATTATTGTGACCGAAATTCCTTATCAGGTCAATAAAGCCCGGCTGGTAGAGAAAATAGCCGATCTGACCCGGGATAAAAAAATAGATGGCATTGTCGACTTAAGGGACGAATCCGACCGGCATGGGATTCGCATAGTAATTGAAGTTCGCAGGGATGTCAACGTCAATGTGATAGTCAACAAACTTTTCAGACACACCCAGATGGAAGAAAGCTTCGGCATTATTATGCTGGCCTTGGTCAATGGCCAGCCCCGGGTTTTAGGTCTGAAAGAAATGATGCAGAATTATATCGGACATCGTCAGGACGTCATAACCCGGCGGACCATTTTCGATTTGAAAGTTGCCCGGGATCGCTTGCATATCGTCGAGGGGTTGCTCAAAGCGCTGGATCATCTGGATCAGGTTATCGACCTGATCCGCAGCAGCAAGGATAGGGAAGAAGCTCGGCAGGGATTAATATCCCAGTTTCAACTGAGTGAAATTCAAGCCAATGCTATACTGGATATGCGGCTGGCTCAGCTGACCGGACTGGAACGCAGTAAACTGGAAGACGAACATGGCGAATTGCTGGACCGCATAGCCGATTATGAAGATATCCTGGCCCGCCCGGAACGGATACGGGCAATCATAAAGCAGGATCTGGAGGATATCAAACGAAGATATGCCGACCCGCGCCGGACCGAAATAAGTGTCGATTTAAGCGATTACAACATTGAAGATTTGATAGATGATCAGGAAGTAATGATAACCCTGAGCAACCGGGGATATATTAAGCGACAGCCGCTTGATACCTACAAGGCCCAAAAACGTGGCGGCAAGGGGATCAGTTCCACTGCCACCCGGGCTGAGGACGCAGTAAGCAGTGTTATCGTCACCAGTATATTATCCACCATATTATTCTTTACCAACCAGGGGAGGGTATTCTCCAGTAAGGCTTATCGCCTGCCGGAATCCTCGCGTCAAGCTAAGGGGATGCCGCTTATCAATTTCCTGGAAATCAGGCCGGAAGAAAGGGTAACTACCATGGTGGCGGCCCGTTACCTTGACCCCAAGCGCTATCTGGTTATGGTGACGGAAGAGGGGATTATAAAAAAGGTGCCCTTATCGGCTTTCGAAAATATTCGCCGGTCAGGATTAATTGCGGTTAACCTGCGGGAAGATGACGAACTGATCGGAGTAAAAAGGGTGGAAAAGGGTGACCGCCTTATGGTGGTTACCGCCAATGGGTTATGTATAATGTTTGACGAAGCTCAAGTTCGCGCTATGGGGCGAACGGCTACCGGAGTCAAGGCTATCCGCCTGTCTTCGGGCGACAGGGTTATTGGTATGGACAAATACCGGGAAGAAGCCGATGCTCTGCTGGTAACCGAGAAAGGCTATGGGAAGAGAACCCCAACTATTGAGTTCCGGGAACAGAACCGAGGGGGCAAAGGACTGAAGGCCATTGACATCACCAATAAAAATGGGGCCCTGGTGGCTTTTCAAATAGTTGGGGAAGATGAAGAACTGGTGCTGCTGACCGGGGAAGGCCAGATCATTCGGCTGGAAGTGGATGACATTTCCCGACAAAAACGTTATTCCCGGGGAGTATTATTGATGCGGCTGCCGGATGATGATCGCATTGTAAGTATGGCCCGCTTCAGGGTTGAAAAAGAAGAATAGGAAGAAAATAAAACCAGGATAATCAAATCCCCTGCCATAGATAATAAAAAAAACTGTTATAATCATGACAGGAGTATTTCTGCCAACTTCAGTGGAGGTGTTTTAGAATGGAACAGGGTACTTATAAGGTAAAGTCCGGCTTGGCCCAGATGTTGAAAGGCGGAGTAATAATGGACGTAACGACCCCCGAGCAGGCTAAGATAGCCGAAGAGGCGGGGGCCTGTGCGGTAATGGCTCTGGAACGGGTGCCGGCTGATATTCGTGCTGCCGGCGGTATAGCCAGGATGGCAGACCCCAGCGTTATTCTTCGTATTATGGATGCCGTCTCTATTCCGGTTATGGCTAAATGCCGGATTGGACATTTTGTCGAAGCACAGATTCTGGAGTCTTTGGGGATTGATTATATAGATGAAAGCGAAGTATTGACCCCCGCCGATGACAAATATCATGTCGATAAGAAAAAATTCAAGGTTCCATTCGTCTGCGGTGCGCGCAATCTGGGAGAAGCCCTGCGCCGTATCGGTGAAGGAGCTGCCATGATAAGAACCAAAGGTGAGCCGGGTACAGGTAATGTTATTGAAGCCGTACGCCATATCCGCCAGGTTAATGACGAAATCAGATGGGTCAGCAACCTGCCCGAAGAAGAGTTAATGACGGCGGCCAAGGATTTACAGGCTCCTTACGAACTGGTAATGGAGACGGCCCGGTTAAAACGCCTGTCGGTAGTTAATTTCGCTGCCGGCGGCATCGCCACGCCGGCTGACGCCGCCATGATGATGCAACTGGGCTGTGACGGTATATTTGTCGGTTCCGGAATTTTTAAATCCGGTGACCCGATGAAGCGAGCCCGGGCCATAGTAGCTGCTACGACCTATTACAATGACCCCGCTACCCTGGCTGAAGTATCCAAAGACCTGGGAGAAGCCATGGTGGGAATCGACATCAGCACCATCAGGCCGGAGGAGAGGATGCAGGAACGTGGCTGGTAAGAAAAGGGTTGGCATCCTAGCTTTGCAGGGTGCTTTTATTGAGCATGAACAGGCTTTTAACCGCTGCGGAGCCCAAAGCATGGAAATAAGAACCCCGACTCAACTGGCCGAAGTAGACGGGTTGGTTATACCCGGAGGAGAAAGTACTGCCATTGGCAAACTAATGCGGCAATATGGACTGGATAAAGCCATACAAGACCGATTTGCCGCCGGCATGCCTATCTGGGGAACTTGTGCCGGTATGATTCTACTGGCCCGGGAAGTGGCGGACTCGGATCAATTCAGACTGGGGCTTATGGACATAAGGGTAAAAAGAAATGCCTTCGGCCGACAGATTGAAAGCTTTGAGGCCGACCTGGAGATTGCAGGCATTGGCACAACCAGGGGTATATTTATACGCGCCCCTTACGTGGAAAAAACCTGGGGCGAAGCCCGGGTATTAGCTACCTATGAAGATAAAATTGTGGCCGTACAACAAGGCGATAAACTTTTGAGTACGGCTTTTCACCCCGAGCTGACCGAAGGCGGGGAAATACATCGCTATTTTTTATCCCTGTTATAAGAACAGGGATATTGTATAATTTCTTGCCAAAGCGCAAATTGTGTAATATAATGAGAGCCAATCTTCAAGTGGACATTTAAGCGCGATGAAAGGGATTAGTAAAAATTCCAGAGCTGGCCAAGAGAACTGGTGGGCGGTGTGAACCAGAGCAGCCGGATTTTGAATCCACCTTGGATGCAGACTGTGAAAGCAGTACCGGTGGTACCGATATAACCTCCAAGCGGGTGTGCTACGCACCAACTAGGGTGGCAACGCGGGAATAACCTCTCGTCCCTGACCGGACGAGGGGTTTTTTATATTTTTTATATTAGTTTCAATAACTTAAGGAGGTTTTCTAAGGAGATGATTGTGGGAGAACAGTTTTTGCTGCTTCCCGGTCCTACCCCCGTACCAGAAAGGATAGTACGGGCCATGAGTAAACCGGTCATTAATCATCGTGGACCTGAGTTCAAAGAGATTCTGGGTGAAGTGACCGAAGGGGTTAAGAAAGTTTATCGTACCAGCCACAATGTATTGATTTACCCGGCATCCGGCACCGGAGGGCTGGAAGCGGCGGTGGTAAACTTTATATCTCCGGGAGACCGGGTTTTAGCCATATCCATAGGTGTCTTTGGAGACCGCTTTGCCCGGATAGCCGCTGAATTCGGGGCGGTGGTAGATAAAATAGATTTTCCCTGGGGGCAGGCGGCTGATCCGCAGATAATCAGAGATAAAATAACCAGGGATGTTAACCATGAAATAAAAGCTATACTTGTTACCCATAATGAGACCTCCACCGGAGTTTGCAATGATATTAAAAGCCTTCGCCAAGCAGTGGGAGAGCACCCGGCTCTGTTCATAGTTGATGCGGTCAGCGGGCTGGCAGCAGCCGATTTAGATATGGATGAATGGAACCTGGACGTGGTGGTGAGCGGTTCTCAAAAAGCCTTTATGATTCCTCCGGGATTAAGCTTTATGGCATTCAATGACCGGGCCTTGGCGGTTTATGACCAGAACTGCAACCACAGATACTATTGGGATATTCGCGCCGGACTCAATTATCTGGACAAAGGGCAAAATCCTTTTACTCCGCCGATATCTCTCTATTATGGATTGCGGGAAGCCCTGCAGATGATGCTGGAAGAAGGCCTGGAGAATATACTGCAACGCCACCTTGGTTATCGCCGGCTGGTGAGAGAGGCGGTCAAAGCCATGGGTCTTGATCTGCTGGCAGCAGATGCCAACGCCTCTCCAGCTTTAACCTCGGTTATTGCTCCCGCGGGGATGGGGGCCAACCGAATACGCCGGGCCATGCAGGAAGAATTCAACATCGTTATGGCCGGAGGCCAGCAGCGGCTGGATGATGTCATCTTCCGCATCGGACATCTGGGTTATGTGCGGGAGCTGGATTTACTATCCGTCCTGGCTGCCCTGGAAATTACCTTGATCAAATTGGGATACCCCATGGAACCTGGCGTAGGGGCTAAAAAAGCTCAGGAAATATTACTTAAAATACACAACAATTGATGAAAGGGGTATAGAGATGGAGAAGAAGCGGGTTATTGTTACGGAAAGGATAGCCGAAGAAGGAGTGAAGCTCTTAAAAACAGAGCTTGAAGTAGATTACCGTGACGGCATTTCCCGGGAGGAACTGCTGCAAATAATTGACCAGTACGATGCCCTGATTGTCAGGAGTGTAACTAAAGTTAACGAAGAACTGATAAGCCGGGCCAGCCGACTCAAAGTGGTAGGCCGGGCCGGTAACGGGGTGGATAACATAGATGTAGAGGTATGCACCCGCTACGGGGTTATAGTAGCCAATACCCCCGACAGCAATACTATTTCCGCCGCCGAGCAGACCATCAGTCTCCTGCTCTCCTCGGCTCGCAATACCGCCTGGGCCAACAGCTTTGTCAAGGGCGGCACCTGGGACCGCAAGCCTTTTAGGGGAGTGGAGCTTTACGGCAAAACCGTGGGTATCGTAGGTCTGGGCCGCATCGGGTCCATGGTCGCCACCCGGCTGAAAGCCTTTAACATGAAAGTAATCGCTTATGACCCTTATATCACCGACGAGCGCTTTGAACGCTTTGGCGCGGAAAAGAAAAATACCTTGGAAGAACTGATGCAGGAAGCCGATTTTATCACGGTCCATACCCCCCGCAATGAAGAGACTATGCACATGATAAACGAAAAAATGCTGGCTTTGGCCAAAGATGGAGTACGGATGGTAAACTGCGCCCGGGGCGGGATCATAGACGAAGGTGCGCTTTTGCAAGGTCTGGAGCAGGGAAAAATCGGCAGTGCCGGGCTGGACGTTTTCGAAAAGGAACCAGCCACCAATAACCCCCTGTTCACATTTAATAACGTGGTGTGCACCCCGCATCTGGGAGCCGATACTTATGAGGCCCAAAAACGGGTGGGGGAAAACATTGCCGAGCAGGTCATCAAAGCTCTGCGGGGCGACATAGTGCCTAACATGGTCAACCTGCCCACCATGCTGAGCGAGGAACTGGACTATCTCAGGCCGTATATTCTCCTGGCCGAGAAAATGGGCAGTTTTTATTATCAGTTGGAGAAATCTCCGGTCAGCCGGGTAGAGTTGACTTACAGTGGGCCTATCAGTATGAACGAAACCGAAATTTTGACCGTGAGCTTTTTAAAAGGTCTCTTTAAACCGATTATGGACGAAAAAGTAAACTATGTAAATGCCAGACTGGTAGCCGAAGATCGGGGCGTACAGGTCTATGAGAAAAAAGAGGGGCAGAGCGCCAAACGCTACAAAAATGTAGTTACGGCTAAGATTTACAATCACAGCCACCACCTGGATATTGCCGGGACGGTTTCCCGGGCTCGGGATCCGCTGCTGGTGGAAATCAACGGTTACGAAACCGAAACTGGATTAGAGGGATTTGTAATCATGGTCGAGAACCGGGACCGCCCTCGGGTTATAGGGCCTTTTGCCACTGCGCTGGGTGATGAAGGAGTGAACATCGCCTCCATGAAAGTAGCTCGCAAGACCCGCGGCGAAACTGCCATCATGTTGATTAACGTAGACAATAAGGTAGAAGACTCTATCCTGGAGAAGCTTAAGGGTCTGGATGGAATAATGGGACGTCCCCGGCTGCTGGAATTCTAGCTGGGGAACCATACCCATCTGTGGTTTATTAAACTGACAATAAAGAAGGTGTTAGTATGTTGGATGCCCGCAAGATTAGAGCCAACCCTCAGGCAGTGGAACAGCAACTGCAGAAACGCAACCTTTCCGGCGCTCTCGACCAATTTTTGCTGCTGGATGAAAAGCGCCGGGAGGTGCTGGGGAAAGTTGAAGAACTTAAAAAATTCCGCAATACTTCCTCCCAGCAGGTGGGGAAGATGAAAAAAGAGGGGCAGGATCCTTCCGAGCTTATGGAGAAGGTGCGTCTGGCCGGGCAGGATATCAAAAAATGGGATGAAGATTTGAAAGGGATAGAAGAAGGAATAGAGAAAATACTGCTCAACATCCCTAATCTGCCTCATGAGTCGGTACCGGTAGGGCCGGATGACAGCGCTAATGTGGAAATGCGGCGCTGGGGGGAACCCCGTCAATTTGACTTTGAACCCCTGGCGCACTGGGATATCGGCCCTAATCTGGATATACTGGATTTCGAAAGGGCAGCCAAACTATCGGGAGCAAGGTTCACCGTCTACAAGGGTATGGGGGCTCGTCTGGAAAGAGCAGTTATTAACTTCTATCTGGATATTCATACCCGTGAACACGGTTACCGGGAAATACTGCCGCCCTTTATGGTTAGTGCCGATTGCATGCTGGGAACGGGGCAGCTCCCCAAATTTGCCGAAGATATGTTCAAGGTCCAGGGACGGGAAATGTATCTTATCCCCACGGCGGAGGTACCTTTGACCAACCTTTACCGGGAGGAGATCCTGGAGGCCAAAGACCTGCCTAAATACGTAACCGCCTATACTCCCTGTTTCCGTGCCGAAGCCGGATCCCACGGACGTGATACCCGGGGAATAATTCGCCAGCACCAGTTTAACAAAGTGGAATTGGTCAAAATAGTGGCTCCGGAGACCTCCTATAATGAACTGGAAAAACTGACTGCCAATGCGGAGAAGGTGCTGCAGCTGTTGGGGCTGCCCTATCGGGTGGTGCTGCTTTCCACCGGGGACCTGGGATTCTCAGCCGCCAAGACATATGATTTGGAAGTCTGGATGCCGGGCTACAATGACTACAGAGAAATATCTTCCTGCTCCAATTGCGAGGACTTTCAGGCACGGCGGGCCAACATCCGCTATCGCCCCGCCCCCAAGGAAAAAATACAGTACGTCCACACCCTGAATGGCTCCGGGGTAGCAATTGGCCGAACGGTAGCCGCCATACTGGAAAACTACCAGCAACGGGATGGTTCCGTTGTCGTTCCGGAGGTATTAAGACCTTATATGGGCGGATTAGAAGTGATAAAAAGGCAGTAAACCGTCGGTCCACTCCATATTGACATTGCCTTGAGCCTGTGCTATACTGTCATTTGCATTGACGAGATGCATCCTTCACATGGAGGGGTGTCCGAGCGGTTGAAGGAGGCGGTCTTGAAAACCGTTGAACCTTTGCGGGTTCCGTGGGTTCGAATCCCACCTCCTCCGCCATAAATGATTATAGGGAGAGATGGCCGAGTAGGCTGAAGGCGCTCGCCTGCTAAGCGAGTAAGCGGTTTGTAGCTGCTTCGAGGGTTCGAATCCCTCTCTCTCCGCCATACGCGCCCGTAGCTCAGCTGGATAGAGTAACAGACTACGAATCTGGAGGTCGCAGGTTCGAATCCTGCCGGGCGCGCCATTTCATTAAAAGCGCATTTCCCTGTTGCGTATCGGATCTGATCCGATTTTTTTCACTAATTAGGCGCCCGTAGCTCAGTAGGATAGAGCAACGGTTTCCTAAACCGTGGGCCGGGGGTTCGAATCCCTCCGGGCGCACCAAATTTTATAATATCTTTCTAACGCCTAAGATAGTCCACCTGATAAAATTTGATGTTTTTGCCAATCGCGAACTCATACTATATTCACGCCCTTCTTTTATTTTGTTACCAAGCTTATCATTTGGCCGTTATTATGCAAAAGTGCAATCTATACCGCTCAAAAGGTATAGATTAAAATATTTCTGCAAACAATAGGGTATAAGCAGAAAACGCCGTCCGCAAACAGGGCGGCGTTTCTCAGTTATCGTGGAATAATATGGATTACAACAGCAGATCCAGTGCTATACTATATATAAAAGTTACCGGAGGAATTATTTTGAACAAGTTAAGTAAAGAAAAATCCCCTTATCTTCTTCAGCACGCCACGAATCCTGTAAACTGGTTCCCGTGGGAGGCGGGCGCCTTTGAACAGGCAAGAGAAGAGGATAAGCCGGTTTTTTTAAGCATTGGGTACAGCACCTGCCACTGGTGTCATGTTATGGCCCATGAATCGTTTGAAGACGCCGATGTGGCGAAAGCGCTCAACCGTGATTATATCTGCATTAAGGTAGATCGCGAGGAACGCCCGGACATCGACGCGGTGTACATGGTGGTCTGCCAGATGCTCACCGGGTCCGGGGGTTGGCCTCTTACCGTCATCATGACGCCCGATCAAAAACCGTTCTGGGCCGGAACCTATCTGCCGAAAACAGCCGCTTATGGCAGAATAGGGCTTTTGGAACTGCTGGCGGCTGTCAGGCGGTTGTGGGACACTGATCGTGGAACAATCATCTTAAAGGGGGATCAGATCACATCTCTGCTGAAACCGGATAAAACCGCCGCCGGCAAACCGGCAAAGCCGGAAAAGGCTCTGCTGCTGGCGGCTGTAAAGCAACTGAAGAGCATTTATGATTCACGGTGGGGCGGCTTTGGAACGGCCCCGAAGTTTCCGACACCTCACAACCTGCTGCTCCTTTTGCGATATTCCCTGCTGGAAAAAGATTCTATCGCGCTGGAAATGGCAGAACACACGCTTACGCAAATCTTTCGCGGCGGCATATTCGACCATCTCGGCGGAGGGTTTTCCCGTTATTCCACCGACGAGAGATGGCTTGTGCCTCATTTTGAAAAAATGCTCTATGATAACGCCCTGCTGGCCATTGCCTATCTGGAAGCATACCAAATCACAAATGACCCCCTTTATCGCATGGTGGCGCAGCGCACCCTGGATTATGTGCTGCGTGAACTGCGTGATGGGAATGGCGGCTTTTATTGCGGACAAGATGCGGACAGTGACGGCGTTGAAGGAAAGTACTACGTATTTACAAGGCAGGAGGTCGGTCATGTATTGAACGAGCGGAATGGAGCCCTTTTCTGTGATTGGTTTGACATCACGGAGCAGGGAAATTTTGAAGGCAAGAGTATACCGAATTTGCTCAATAATCCGCAATACAGAGAGGAAAATCCGCATATTAAGCCGCTTTCTGATCAACTGTACGCTTACCGGCTCAACCGTACCCATCTGCATAAGGACGATAAGATATTGACCTCCTGGAACGCTCTTATGATTGCAGCTTTGGCAAAAGCCGGGCGCCTGCTGGAGAAGCCTGAATATATACAAGCTGCCAAGGAGGCGAATTGTTTTTTACAAAATAATCTGACAGATGGAAACGAGGAAATAAAGCTTCGCTGGCGCGAAGGCGAAGCTGCACACGACGGGCAGCTTGACGATTATGCTTTCTACGCCTTTGCATTGCTGGAGTTGTATGCAACTACATACGAAATCGAATATTTCCAGAAAGCGATCAGCATTTCAGAACGGATGCTCGACCACTTCTGGGATCAGGAGCAAGGCGGGTTTTTCCTGTATTCCAAAGACAGCGAGCAGCTGATCAGCCGCCCAAAGGAAACCTATGACAGCGCTATTCCCTCAGGTAATTCGGTGGCGGCGGCCGTGCTTGAGCGCCTTTCAAAGCTTACGGGTGAAACAAAGTGGCATCAAGTAAGCGATCGTCAACTTTGTTTTCTTGCCGGTGCAATCCAAGATTATCCTGTGGGACACAGCATGGCTTTGCTTGCCGTCTCTCAAGTGGTGTATCCGGCTTACGAGCTGGTTTGTGTGACCTCAGAAAAGAACATTCCCGACGAGCTCCTGGGTTATTTAGCTAAGAAATATCTGCCTAACCTGACGATGCTTATAAAAACTCGTGAAAATCAGGAGAAATTGGAAAAGGCAGCGCCTTTTACGGCAAGCTATCCGATTCCCGAAAGCGGAACCGTGTATTACCTGTGTCATAACGGCGCTTGCTCCGCGCCTATTTATAACTTCTCATCATTATTTGATCAGCTACATTAGCGCACGATCCTACCGCGGCGCTCGTTAGGGCATCTTTTATAGCAAGACTATGACCTTGGAGATTCCTTCCTCGTGGCTTCAGATAAATCCAAAAATATTTTTGGATTTATTTGAAGCAGGCAGGGGGACAGCCTTGAGTCGCAGTTATCTTGACACCATGCCGGCTATATCCTACAATCTTAATTGCAGGTTAAGGGGATGGAACAATGAAGGACCATGAGGACTATATGAAAATGGCCCTCAGCCTGGCTGAAGAAGCCAGGGAAAGCGGGGAAATCCCGGTAGGGGCAATAGTGGTGGTAAACGGGGAAATCATAGCCGAAGCCCGCAATGAGAAAGAAATGCGGGGTGATGCTACCGCCCATGCTGAAATACTGGCGCTGCAAAGAGCCGCTCAAAAACTGGGCCATTGGCGTTTAACCGATGCTACCATGTATGTTACGCTGGAACCTTGCGCCATGTGTGCGGGAGCCATGATCCAAGCCCGGCTGGGGCGGCTGGTTTTTGGAGCGTATGATGCCAGGGCCGGTGCGGCCGGTTCCATAATCGACCTGTTGGATCATCCGGCCTTTAACCATCGGGTGATGGTCAAATCTGGAGTAAAGGCCGATGAATGCGGACAAATACTGAAGGATTTCTTCAATTCCAGAAGGAGAGATAGCTGAGTCCGGTTTAAAGCGCATGACTTAAGCATGCAAGCAGACAAAACAATTGAATAATGAATGGAGAGATGGCTGAGTCCGGTTTAAAGCGCACGACTCGAAATCGTGTGAGCCGTTCGGCTCCGTGGGTTCGAATCCCACTCTCTCCGCCAGAATGAACGACGGTATGAGTTCTAAACATTTTTTGGAATGTACAGATTTGATACCGTTTTTTGTATACTTAAATCCTGTATTTATGAGTATTTAAACATGCCTTAGTCTCTTTCTCATCCATGCTATACCCTTACGTATTGTTTGTGCATCAAATAATATAATGGATGTGTAATTATGGTGGTTTTTTCTATTGAACATCGAAACAACCTATAATTGTCGGCAAAAGATTGGTATCTTGCTATATCTGTACGGAATTGTGGTTATACAAACCATTTGTACGCCATGATGTGGTCGTTCCCTTGTGCCCAAACTGAACCGTACAATAACACTTGGAATTCGAAAATACTATTCTGGGTATTTTTCAGGCTGCTCCATATTGCGGATATAGGCAGTATTTTTGCCTGCGCCAACCTTTAGTATATAACCTTCTTTCAACAGCAATGACAAAGTCATCTCAACAGTTGAGGTGCTGATATCCGGACATTTTTCAAGAATCATGCGTTTTGATAATTTCTGCAGGGTATTATCAAACAATACGCGGATACGTTCCGGCTTGGATAGATTGCGATTTTGCATCAATTCTACGCGAGAAGAAAATTCTTTATAGGCACTTAGTATAACCTCCAGGTAATATTTCACAAATGGGAAATAATCATTTTTTCCCGCATACCATCCGCTTGAACTATTAAGTAATACCTCATAGTAGGTTTCTTTTGTTTTTTCAATAATCATCTCCATACTGATATATTTTCCCACTATGTAACCTGAACGGTATAAGAGGAGTAATGTCAGCAAGCGGCTCATTCGTCCATTACCATCATTAAATGGGTGAATACAAAGAAAATCCAAAATGAACATAGGTATGAGCAGTAAAGGATCATATTTTTCAGCATTGATTGCTTCATTAAAGGTACTTGTCAGCCGATTAACCGCCTCGGGAGTTTCAAATGCTGACAAAGGCTGAAAGCGGACTTTGCTGTGGCCGGTGGAATCTTTTTCAGCAATAATATTATCTGAATTTTTAAATGTACCGCCGCTGGAGGCGGGGCTGAAATGGTAGAGGTCTCTGTGTAATTGAAGAATTACATTTGTGCGTGGTACCATATAATCATAACTCTCGTGGATCATACTTAGAACTTCTCGATAACCAGCAATTTCACGCTCGGAGCGGTTACGTGGCTCCGCCCTGAACTTTACCAGAGCATCCAAACGCTCATCGGAAGTATAGATTCCTTCGATTCTATTAGAAGCTCCAGTGCTTTGGATAATAGCTATTTCGAGCATAGCTTCCAATACATCAGGTTTTGCCTCTATAAACAGTTCTTGCTTTCCTTTATATTCATGAATGGCAGATACCAGATTCATTAATTCGTAGTTTATTAGTTCATTTGGGATTGTTGTATAATTAAACTCTCTCACCACCAATACTCCTCTCTGCCTAAAAAGATATTGTTATGCACAATATTATCGTTAAATTATGCAGGAGTCAATAAATATTTAGTAAAATAAACCAATAATCGTTCTGCACAATCTGATGTTTTTCTGCATTTTTATATCTTGATTTTGTGCAAAAGCGGTAGAATAATACTTATTTAAATATATGGTGAACGATTATTTTTTCCACGTCCCCCGGGAAAATGAGTGACGGGTGTTCGGCTCAGGTCTTGGGCTGCAGGCTGAACACCTGTCATTCTATATGCTCTCTGCTGTTTTTTCTTGGATTGATATTCCAGGTAAATAATTAATTTTTGCGCTGTAAAAACTCAATTCCGTTTTGGATCATATCTACCGCTACCAGAGCAAGTTCTTGGGGAGAAACCTTCATCCCGTCATTTATCCAGGTCTGAAGAAGACCGATACAGCCCGAAACAGCGTAGGTAGTAAAATACTGATAATGTTGTAGCTCGCTTTCCGGGCAGGCTTCCATCAGAGAGTTGAAGCATTTCTCCTCTATCAATTTCTTAAGCTTTTCTACAAATGCAATATCACCATACGGACCCAGCAGCATTTTGCATAATGCCTGGTTATCCGCCACATATTGAAACATCTCTGCAATATAAGGCCCGGGGGAATCCATAAATGATGCATTTAAAAATCGTTTAGAGATATCCTCCATTTCATCCAATATTTCATTTTCGATTTTGGATAACATATCGTAAACATCGCGATAATGCAGGTAAAACGTCCCCCTGTTTATATCAGCAAGCTCGACAATTTCCTTTACCGTGATATCATTCAGTTTTTTTTCTAAAAGTAATGTGGCCAGACTCTCTTTAAGCAGCTTTTTGGTCCTTCGTACACGCCGGTCGACCGGGGCTTTTTTATTTGTTTCCATTATTCCTCACTCCATATTGAACAAACTTGGGTCGAAGTGCTCATTAATAAACATGCGGCCAGCATATTAACGATTGTACTATCTGATAATCCTAGTATAATTTTAAAGGTACAATTAATCAACATATGTTAACTAATTATACTATAGTTAAGTAACACTACACCAGTTAAATAAATCTAGGAGGTGATATTTAATTGTTAAAGTTGTTCAAAAGACCGGATGATGAAGAGATCAAGCCCCGTCTTAAAGGCCAGGCAATAATAGATTTTATTATCTACAGGAGCAAACTAATCGAAAAGATTTTTGCTGTTCTTTTTGTAATTGCTGCCATTTGCTTTCCTTTCGTTAATATCAATTATGATTTAAGTAAATACCTGCCTGCAGATATGCCTTCCAAACAGGGTATTTCTTTGATGGAGAAGGAGTTCGGTTATCCTGGAATCGCGCGGGTCATGCTCAGCGATGTCTCTATTTATGAAGCCAAAGCATACAAGGACCGTATAAAAAATATAAAGGGAGTGGACCTGGTTCTATGGGCCGATTCCAAGACTGATATTTATCAGGCCGATAAATTCATTCCTTATAGGGATATTGAAGATTACTATAAAGACGGATACGCTGTCATGGACGTGGTCTTCACCGGCGGCGAATCCGATCAGAGCACCAGGGATGCTATACAAGAGATGAAAAACATGCTCGGGGAAAAGGGAGCTTTTAGCGGTCCGGCAGTTCAAAATAAGTTTTTAAGCGAAGTTATTCCCCAAGAAATGATATATATTCTTATCCTGGGCGTTATGGTTATTTTCGGCATCCTCATACTGACCACCAATTCCTGGTTCGAACCGGTTATCTTTTTAATAGTAATATTGATTTCTATTGTAATTAATATGGGCAGCAACCTGATCTTTGGCAACATTTCTTCTATGACCTTAAGCGTAGCTGCCGTGCTGCAGCTGGCTATTGCCATGGATTACACCATAATTCTGCTGGATAATTTTAACAGAGAAAGAAAAAATCAACTTCCCGTCACAGAAGCTTTAAGTAATGCCATCCGAAGCAGCGTTACACCTGTGTCCTCAGCAGGTGCTGCAGCTTTTGTCGGATTTATAGTTCTGGTCTTAATGCGTTTCAGTATCGGACGGGATATCGGATTGGTCCTTGCCAAAGGGATCGTCATCAGCTTGATAACCATCATGTTGCTGACGCCGGCCTTTATTCTGCGCTGGTATAAACTGATTGAAAGAACCGAACACAAACCACTGGTCCCTGCCTTCGCCCCCATAGCCAGAAAGATATACCGCTTCCGTTTTGTTTTCCTGATTCTGTTGCTTATAACTTCAGTTCCCGCCTATATAGGCAAAGATATGACCGATTTTACCTTTGGCAATGACGCTATGGGGCTGTCTAAGGGCACCATAGTATTCAATGATGAGCGGAAAACCAATGCCGTTTTCGGCAGGAACAACATAGTCATGATTATAATGCCCAACACTTCAATGGTAACGGAAAGACTTCTTTCAGATGAATTGGAGAATCGGCTTTATGTTAAATATGTCACTTCCCTGGCCAACTCTCTGCCGGAGGGAATACCCGAGAGTTTTATCCCAGATAGCGTGAAAGGCAGTCTGCATACAGAAAAATACGCCCGTATGCTGGTGTCTCTTAAGACGGCCAGCGAAAGTGATCTGGCCTGCAACAGTATCAATGAAATTTCTCAGATTGTTAAAAAGCATTATCCGGAAGATTCTTATATAATTGGCGCTACACCTTCCACTATGGATATCAAAGACGTTATTGTTGATGATTGGACTAAGATTGACCTGATTTCCATGTTGGGAGTGGCTTTGGCCATCATGATTGCCTTCCGTTCCTTAGCCTTGCCCCTGGTTTTAATGATACCTATACAAATGGCCATTTTTGTCAACATGACATTTCCCTATCTCGCGGGAAAACAAATAATGTTCATGGGCTACGTAATCGTCAGCTGCCTGCAGTTGGGGGCTACCATAGATTATTCTATTGTTATGACTTACCATTACCTGGAATGGCGCAAGAAAACCGACAAAGTGACGGCCTCTATTAACGCGGCTACCGATAGTATGCTGCCTATCCTAACTTCGGGACTGATCCTGGCAGTAGCGGGATTCGGCGTTAGCTTCGTCTCCAGTGTTCAGGCCATCAAAGATTTGGGAACGCTTATTGGCAGAGGAGCCTTGTTAAGTGTATTTATGGTCATTACACTTCTCCCCAATTTATTTATATGGTCAGACCAATTAATTAATTTTAAAGGCAAGAAGCTGCTGCCCGCGGGTCTGGGAAAGGTTTTCGGTGCGAAAAGGCAATCATTTAATAACACCAAGGATATGGGGGAATAAAAAATGAGAACAATATCAGCAACCGGTAATCAGTCGGCATGGATGTTAAAGCTGGGTAAAAGGAAGAAAACCAGAATAATTGCAGTGATTCTATTGCTATGCAATCTCCTGGTTTATTCACCTGCAGCCTATGCAGCAGAGCCAACCGTCTCGGTAGATGAAGCTGCTTATGTCAATCTTGATTATTACGGCCAGGTTTTAGATGTAAATATAGTAAAAGGATGCAGCTTAAATGGAATTACTGAATTTTCAGATTACGGCGACTATGAATCAGTGAACAATATGTCCGGCTATGATCGGCCTATAATCCAATCTGACGGCGTAAGATGGAACTTAAAAAACAACGTTGACAATAAGAGATTTTATTACAGCTGTAAATTAAAAAATGATGCGCTGGAGCTTCCCTGGAATATTGATGTTTCTTACAAATTAAACGGAATGCCCTGCAAAGCGGAAACCCTTGCCGGTGCTTCGGGAGTTGTGGAAGTAAATGTCAAAGTCAAACCGAATCCCCAGGCTAAAGAATATTTTAAAAATAATATGATACTGCAGATGGCCACATATATAAATATGGAAGACACTTATAGCCTGGATGCCCCGGGATCGCAGATGCAATCCGTCGGAACATATAAGGCGGTGGTATTTGCCGCCCTTCCCGGTGAAGAAGATACTTTTACCATGCGAATCGGGACCAAAAGTTTTGAGACAGAAGGAATAGTGATGATGATGATCCCCGGGACCCTGAAACAGCTGGAGGATATCAAGGAGATCAGGGAAGCTAAGGATACATTATATGATTCGTATAGTGCCATTTACACCAGTATGAATGATATTCTGAATACGATGGAGAGTATGAAAGAAGGGCTTAGCGAGCTTCAAGGCGGAACGGCAGGGATGGAAAATGCCAGAAGTTCATTCAGCAGCGGCAAAGATAAAATGAATGAATATGCGGATACGGCCTTGAGTGATTTGTCCGCTGCCAACCGCCAGCTAAAGGATATTATCCCTTACTTCAAGACCGGGCAATACATGATTAAAGACATAAGAAAAGACATCAACGAAATAAACGACTCCCTGAATGACCTTGAAGCTCCCCTGGATGAAACCAAAAAATCTATCTCCAATATGAGCGAATCTTTAAAGGACCTCGAAGCTCCCTTGGATAGAACCAGAGATTCTATTTCAGATATGCGCGAAAACCTGGATAAATTGGATGAAATGCTGGGTCAGTTAAACAGTCAAATTGAAACTGCGCTCACCAATTTGGGAACAGTGGCTGGAGCCGGACTGGCAACACCTTACGAGGCCACCGAGCTTCAGGGAGGGGCGGGGATAGCATCTGTTTTAGGCGCATATTCAGGAAATATCAGTTCTTTAATCTGGGATATGCAGAGGATGGGAATAACAACCCAAGAGATTATTAATATCACGGAGGACTTAATTGATGAAACCAATAATTTAAATGATGCGGCAACCCAGTTTATCAATATCACGGAAGACTTGATTGATAAAACCAATAATCTTAATGGTACACTTAATTCTTATTCCTCTGACATGACCGACCTCCTTGGTGAATGCAGGGATTTGACCAACCTCTTAAACATAAGTATTGACAGTACGATAACCTTTTTAAGCTACACCAAGTCACTGCTGAAAACCAGCGGAGATTTATTTGACAAAGCTTCTGAAACCTCACTTAAAGGCATGTCGGATCTGCTGGGACAAAGTATCGCCGGGCTGGGCAGCATACCTACCATGCGCAATGCCAACAACACTATTAAGAAAACCATTGATAAGGAATTCGACAAATATGAGGATGAAAATAAATTTCTTGATCTTGATGCCAAAGCCGGGTTAATCTCATTTACTTCACTGAAAAACCCGACGCCGTCAAGTATTCAAATAATATTACGAACAGAAGAAATCAGCCTGGATGATAAAAGTGATAATTCAGATTTGGAGGCCAAAAAAGCAGATATAGGAGTTATGGGCAGGATTAAAGTTTTGTTTGCCGAAATCTGGGGAATGTTTCGGCATATTCTCTGATAGCATTGTAACTACATTCCCAATAAAGATTGGTTAACCGTATGCTGCCTGATGCCGGGGAAGAGGACACCTGCGTACCATAAACGTGTTCTTGATATACTTGAACAAATAGATGTATAGAAGAAAATAGCAATCTATTTCAACGTCCTCCTGAAAAATGAGTGACGGGTGTTCGGCTCAGTTCTTGGGCTGCAGGCTGAACACCCGTCATAATTGTGTACCCCTGGCATTCGGTCAGGTTATAAAACCGATCATCATTTTTTTGTCAATCTCCTTGCGCTTATTTCATAACCATTTCAACCAGCCGCTGAACTATTGCTGCTACCTCGGCGCGGGAGGCCGTTTCCTGCGGAGCGAAGAGCCCGCCGGAGCGTCCGGAAATGATGCCGGTGGTCTGGCAGTAGAGCGCCGCTCTTTGGGCCCAGCCGGAAATGCTGGCAGAGTCGGGATAGTGCAGTTCAGAGGCAGCATCTCCGGGCAGAGCGCCGAGAAAATCGGTGAAGCGGTACAGGATCGCCGCCATCTCCTCGCGGGTGATTGCCCGCCCCGGCGCAAATTGACTTGCGCCCACGCCTTCAATGATGCCGTTTTCCGCGCACCAATCCACGTATTTTCCATAGTAATCCGCATAGTCGCAGTCGTTAAAACTATGAATAGCGGAGGATTTGATTTCGCCGTAGCTGCGCTCATACAGCCGCCCGACCACGGTTGCGAACATAGCGCGGGTCATGCCGGTTTCCGGGGAGAATGTATTAGGACCGGTTCCGGCGAATATCTCGCGTTCGGCTACAAAGTTTATATATTCTTCCGCCCAGTGCCCGGATACGTCTGTAAAGCTTTGGGAATTTTCCATGAAGAGCACCGTCACGCCGGAGGGCGCTATGTACTTGCTGTTCGCCGCGAAGCCGATGAACACCTGGCTTCCGTCGGCATCAAGGTAATACGGCACCCCTGCCGGCACATCAGCCGGTTCGTTGCCGGGGACCGTATTGCTCACCACCAGAGCGTAAGGGGAGAAGTCCGTAGCCTCAAAGATAAGGTACCAGACATGGTTTTTCTGCTCAAGCCGGGAAGCAAGCGTTGTAACCCTGCCGCCTTCAGACTTGTGTACTACAGAGATCTGCTCTTTTCTATCCAGCAGTTCATCCGGCACCGGCAGGGAGATGGTCACGGCATAGCCCTCCCGGGGCTGGAGCTTGGTGTTGGTGCCCCTGCGGTACAGAGAAATGTCGAAGGGGTAGACCTCGCTCCCGGAGCTGAGGCCGAATGAGCCTTCATCTGCATTCGTGACTTTAACTTCTACAGAGTCGGAAAAAGCGTTGCCCATGTTGGCCTGCGCTTGGATCCCGCCCTTGCTGCCGCTGAACAGATTACTGCCGCTCTCGGTTACGGTAATGGTCCTGGCCGGCGTGTAGCCGCTGCTGTCGTCGGCAGGGGCGGTTGTTAAGGCGATATTTATACCGGATGTTATGATATTAGCCGTCACGGCCACATTTGTGATGTTGCCGCTGTTATAGCCTGACTTGCCGGCTGTTACGGTATAACCTGTTCCGGCAGGCACGTTGGCAATGCTGTAGCTGCCGTCCGTGCCGGTTATAGCGGAATAAACGCTGCCGCTCGCCGTCAGGCTGACGGTAGCGCCGGATACCGGATTGATGCCGTCGGTGACTGTGCCGCTGATGGTGCCTGTGGTAACGATAGGAGGTATATCCTCCCAAATGGCGTACAGGGTGCCGGCATGGTCACCGTTGCGCCTGTCGCGTAGCTTGTGCCCAATCCGTTGGCCGCTGCCGAGAAGATTGCGCCTTGCGTCAGGGCGCTCTGAATCGGCGCGGCGCCCGCGCCGTGACCGGCAGCAGGGTCATCAGCATGCACAGCGCCAGCAGTAGGCTCAAAAATTTTCTTTTCATTTCTCTTTACCTCCTGTTTTTGCATTTCGTCCACGGGCCTGCTTTTTTTTGGCTTCGGCAGCGCGGCGGTTTTCCACCCGCGCCGCTATTTTTTCCCGCATACAGAGGGGACATCCGGAATTTCCCCGGGCGCGGGAAGCCAGCTGAGTCTGCCATCCATGGCCCTTTTCACACTTCCACCAGACCCGGGTGGTGTTGGTGCTGCCGATGCTTTCGGGGGTAAGCGGCGCGTTTTTTTCCGCGTCCCACTGCTCCAGCAGATATTCCTTGCCTTGCTTAAGGCAATAGCTGTAAAAGCTCATATCCGTCACCCTCTTTTCTGTGAAACCCTTTCTTGCCTTGGCTGATGTCCCATGGTATTCTCAGTGTAAACCTCGTGTTAACACGAGAGTCAAGAATATTCGACAAGAGCAATATTTTGGGCCTTTTTAAATTTTTCGGAAGAAGGGCTGCTATATGGCGAAACCGGAAGGCTTGTTTTATATTCGCGAGATCGCCGCCGCCTGCGGGGTGAGCATCAACGCATTGCGGTTTTACGAAGCGAAACAACTTTTGCAGCCGGCGTACCGGGACCCGGACTCGGGCTACCGTTATTACAGCCGGGAAGACCTGCTCCGGCTGCGCGCAATACTGGGGCTGAAGGACGCAGGTTTGTCCCTGCCGGAGGTCAAGGACTATCTGGACGGCCATAAGCGTACGGAGCAAAAAATTGCGGAGCTGGAGGAGCGGCGCGAGTTGTTGAGCCGGGCGATTGAGGATCTGAAGATCCGGGAAACAGCGCCCGGAGACCTGACCGTGTATGAGATTGTTCTGCCGGAGCGCTTGTGCCTTTGCCGCACGATCCAGGCAAGGAACGGGGAGCATGCGCTTACGGCCATCGGTGAATTTTATGACGAGCTTATCCGCAGCGGCATCCCTATCAGCAGGGCCTGGCCGGAATTTTGCGAATATCCGGACGACGGGCTTTTGCAGGGCGAATTTAAGGTGACCGATTTCGTCGTCACCGCCTGTTTGCCGGTGGATAAAAAGACCGCGCCGTCCGAAGCGGTGCTCTATCCCTCCGGCGGCGCGGTCGCGGTCAATTACCGGGGCGGTTATTACGGTCTGGGGGAGGCTTATGAGGCTTTGCGCCGCTATATTGCTCTGCGTGAGTATACCCCGGCGGGATATGCGCAGGAAATTTATCTGGAAATAGACGCCAGGGGCTCGGTTCGACTGGACGCCGCTGATTACATCACCCGCGTGTTTGTCCCGGTGAGTGAAAAGTATAACCATAATAAGCATGCGCCAGGCAAAATAGCGCCATCTATGCCTGGAGATGAATTAGTTTTTTCCAAAAAATAATTTATCGTGACGCGATGGATAAGAAATAGGCGCTTGACATTTTAGGGATCGACATAATAATATTATTTTTAACAAGGCTATGAAGGCCGGAAAACCTGTATGCAACAGGCCGGTGATTCATGGCCTTTTTTTTACCATCTTTCATAAACTTATTCTCGCTAGCGTGGTTGTTACAGTATTTCACCTTAATAGGGTTTAAATCTTTAATACCTGATTGACAGGGGCTGATCACATAAATATTGAGCAGATTCGGGAAAAATGGAGGCTGAAAACCCAAAACAAACAGGCCAGTGTGGACATGTGGGATTCAATGGCCGGAAGCTTCGGGGGATTTCGTCTGCCTGATTTTGAAGAGGACTCCTTTTTAGAGATACTGGCAAAAAAGAATATGCTGAGCCCGGAAAGTCTCGTATTGGACGTGGGATGCGGCGCGGGAAAATATGCCTTGGCCATAGCCGGTCGCTGCTGCCATGTGACCGGATTGGATTTATCTCCTCAAATGATCAGGATTGCCCAACAAAAAATGAGGGAATATCATATTGAGAATGCGGATTTTTCCTGTAGAGATTGGCATAGCATGGATATTGAACGGGCCGGGTATAGAAATAAATTCGACCTGGTTTTCGCTCATATGACCCCTGCCGTCCAGAGTGCGGACACTTTTGAGAAGCTCTCAGCCGCTTCCAGAGGCTGGTGTGTTTTAGCCAAACCGATCAGGCGAACAGACCCGGTATCCGATGCGGTCAAAGAACTGATTGGAATCAGAGAACGTCGGGAAAGCGGCGATGAAGAAATAGTGTTCGCTTTTGAATTGTTATGGCGACAGGGATACCTGCCGCAGCTGGAATATGAAAAACAGATCTGGAAGATGAGAAAAACGCTGGCAGAAGCGTATGGACTCTATGTCAACCGAATTAAAACCTATCGGGATATTTCCCGGCCGGAAGAAGAAAGGGTCAAGGCTTATTTGCGATCACTGGCCCGAGAGGGTTTCATTTATGAAGATGTCGATACCACCATCGTAACTTTGTTTTGGCAAATAGCGTAAGGATCAGCCGAGAAAAAAGAAAGGTGATTACATATGCAAAAAACCGATTGGGAAAAAGCGGTCGAATTTCACGGGCACTCCTGCCCCGGCCTGGCGATCGGCTTTAAAGCCGCCCAGGCCGCCCGGGAAAAGATGGGGCTTACCTTTTCCGCGGATGAAGAATTTGTCTGCGTCACCGAAAACGATGCTTGTGGTGTGGACGCTATCCAAGTTTTGACCGGGTGCAGCCTGGGCAAGGGAAATCTGCTTTATCGGGGAACCGGAAAAATGGCTTTCAGCTTTTTCAATCGGAAGAATGGCGAGAGCCTCAGGATGATCGTCAAACCGTGGGTCCGGGAAATGAGCAGAGAAGAGCGCCAGGAATATATCCTGAAGGCTCCGGCAGAGGACATTTTTGATTTTATGAGACCTTCTTTCTTCTTACCGGAAAAGGCGGTCATATTCCCATCCATTGCCTGTGAATCCTGCGGCGAAAGCGCCCCGGAACATAAGATGAGATTGCAGGACGGCAAGAAGGTCTGTTTGGATTGTTTTAAGGAATATGGCAGGGGATGGTGACAAGGCATTTAAAAAGATTCCGGCGTCAGCCGCCTGAGGTCTGTGGTTTAACGGAAGGGGATAACTACCAGAGTTATACGGTAAGGAAAAAATGGATTATGGCAGTATTGGCGCTGCTGGTTATTTTAATGTCGGTATTGGCAATGAATGCCGGATCCATTAACCTGAACCCGGTCCAGATAATTCAGTCCGTCCTGGGAAACGGTAATGACGTATCGAACGTTGTCATCTGGCGGATTCGTCTGCCCAGGATACTGGCGGCGGTCTTCGCCGGGGCGGGGCTGTCGGTAGCCGGCTGTGTCATGCAAAACAACCTCCGCAACCCCCTGGCTTCTCCTTCCACCCTCGGCATATCCAATGCCGCCGCTTTTGGAGCCAATCTGGCTATCATTGTTTTGGGCGCCGGAACTATTCAGAGTACCAGCACGGATGCCGTAATGATTAATAACCCGTACCTGGTAACACTCTCCGCTTTTATCTGCTCCATGGCGGCTACGGCGGTTATTTTGCTTTTGGCGGGCATCCGGGGTTTTTCGCCGGAGGCCATGGTGCTTTCCGGAGTGGCGTTAAGCTCGCTCTTTGCGGCGGGGACGATTCTGATCCAATATTTTGCCCAGGATTTCCAGATTGCCGCGGTGGTATTCTGGACCTTCGGAGATCTGGGAAGGGTGGCCTGGAATGAGATCGCCATTCTGGGCTGCCTTACCGCCCTGGCGTTTATTTACTTCCTGTCCCGGAGATGGGACTATAATGCCCTGGACAGCGGAGAAGAAACGGCCAAAAGTCTGGGGGTGCGGGTGGAAAGAATCAGACAGGGAGGTATGTTTGTTTCCTCCCTGATTGCGGCGGTAGCCGTTTCTTTTCTTGGTATTATCGGGTTTATCGGTCTGGTGGGGCCTCAGATTATGCGGAGGATTATCGGCGGGGATCATCGCTATCTGGTACCTGCTTCCGCCCTGATGGGTTCGTTTTTGCTGCTTGTGTCCGATACCCTGGCCCGGACCATAGTAGCGCCCGTAGTGCTGCCGGTGGGAGCGATCACCTCTTTTTTCGGAGCGCCCTTGTTTCTTTATTTACTGGTAAGGGGGTATCAAAGAAAATGATCTTATCAGTGAAGGGTTTGGCCTTTACCTATCCAAGCCGGCCGGTTTTGCAGGATATCAGCTTTGCCGTCTGCCCAGGGGAATTCCTGGCGGTTCTTGGCGTCAATGGAGCGGGAAAATCCACGCTCTTAAAATGTATCAATCGGGTTTTACAGCCTTATTCCGGTGCTGTTTTTATCCACGACCAGGAAGCCGGCAAGCTCAGCGGCAGGGAAATGGCCCAAAGAATCGGTTATGTTCCTCAACGGCAGGAGAGTGCTGACATGACGGTCTTTGATGCGGTGCTTTTGGGACGAAAACCCTATATTCAATGGGAAGCTTCCCCCCATGACCTGGAAATTACCCGCAAAGTCCTGAAGATGCTGGAACTGGAGAGTTATGCCTTAAGATATCTGCAGGAATTAAGCGGTGGAGAAGAGCAGAAGGTGGTAATCGCCAGAGCATTGGCCCAGGAGCCGGACCTTCTTTTGCTGGACGAGCCCACCAGCAGCTTGGACTTGAAAAATCAGCTGGAAGTAGCCCGGATAATTCAAGACGTGGTTAAAAAGCAGCATATGGGGGTGGTGGTCGCTATGCATGATCTAAATCTGGCTATCCGCTTTGCCGATAAATTTCTGCTATTGAAAAACGGAGCCATTTTTGCGGCGGGCGGGCTGGAGGTGATGACTCCGGAAAATATAGAAAGTGTTTACTCGGTCCCGGTTAAAATCAAGGAATTTGAGGATGTTTCGGTGGTGATCCCGGTCTGACGCCGGAACCATAGGAGGGTCTGTGATGGAAAAAAGAATTATTTCTCTGCTTGTCACTCTGCTGTTCAGTATGACATTGTTTTTAAGCGGCTGTTCTTCCCCGTCGCCCCAGACAACGTCTCCCGCTGGGCAAAAGATTACTGTAACCGATACCCTGGGACGGAAAGTGGAGCTTGAGGGCGCGGCGCAAAAGGTGATAGCCATCGGTCCGGGCGCTTTAAGGCTCTGCTGCTATTTTAAGAATACCGATATCCTGGCCGGAATTGAGAAAAAGGATAAGGACAGTGCCGTGGGCAAGCCTTATCTGCTGGCCAATCCGTCTTTAGCCCAGCTCCCGGTGATAGGTCCGGGAGGCCCCAATAACGCGCCTGATCCGGAGAAACTTCTGGCGGTCAAACCGGATGTCATTTTCACCACCTATGCGGCCGATCAAGCTTCGGCGGACAATTTGCAGACCAAAACCGGTATTCCGGTGGTGGCCTTAAGCTATGGCCCCGCCTCCACCTTTGATCCCCAGGTAAACGCCTCTCTGATCCTGATCGGCAAAATAACCGGGATGGAGCCAAGAGCCCAGGAACTGGTTGAGCTGATGGATGGCTTTAAAAATGACCTGGATTCCAGAACCAGAGATATTGCCGGGGAGCAGAAGCCCACGACTTATGTGGGCGGTCTGGGAATGAAAGGCGCTCATGGAATCGAAAGCACGCAAGGCAACTATTCCCTGTTTAATGCCATTCATGCCCTGAATGTGGCGGATGAGACCGGAAAGAGCGGATCGCTGATGATTGATAAGGAGCAGCTGATTGCCTGGAATCCGGATAAGATCTTTATTGATGCCAACGGATTGCAGTCGGTTCTGGAGGATTACCGGAAAAACCCGGGTTACTATCAGACCTTAGCAGCGGTCAAAAATGGGGAAATTTATTGCCAATTGCCTTATAATTTTTATACCACCAATATTGATACGGCCATAGCCGACGCTTACTATATGGGCAAAGTGCTTTACCCGGAACAATTCCAGGATATTGATCCGGTGCAAAAGGCGGATGAGATCTATAAGCTCCTGCTGGGAAAAGAAGTTTATACGCAAATGGCCGAGGATTTCGGCGGGTTTAAATCACTGCAGCTGCAATAAAAATCCGTGGTTCAACCGGAGCGGGATAGAAAATCCCTGCCGGCAGCTTGCGGGAAAGCAGTTTATAAGGTAAAATAATAAAGCTGTCAGCTTGACGCAAGGCAATCAACCTAATAGCAAATTGGAGAGGTGGCTGAGTACGGCTGAAGGCGCTCGATTGGAAATCGAGTAGGGGGTTAATAGCTCTCTCGCGGGTTCGAATCCCGCCCTCTCCGCCATTTAATGGAATTTCAAGGGGTTTCAGATTTTAAACTGAAGCCCCTTTATTGTCCATGCCGCTGGTTTCGCAGGCAAACCGGACGGAACCAGGAAAGTTACACTGCTTAAAGGAGTGAACCGCAATTAACGCGAGACCAGGAATCGGAGCTCATTTACCTATCGGCAAGGGATTGAAAAACACCGCCGATGAAGCGGTAGCCTTGGGGGTGGAGGCGTTGCAGATTTTTGTGCGCAACCCGCGGGGGCGCGGAGCGCGGGCCTGGACGGGGGAAGAGCTGGACTATTTTAAGCAGGTTATACAAGATCATAATATTGATCCGGTAGTGGTTCATATACCTTATATCTGTAATCCGGCCGCGGCTCGGGACGACCTGTATGAATTTGCCCGGCAGGTGGTGGAAGAAGACCTGGAGCGCTGCAGCCTGATCGGGGCCGGCTATCTGGTGCTGCATCCGGGTTCGTATACTACTTCCACGGTTGAGCAGGGGATAACGAGGATAGCCCGGCTTTTAAACGGAATTATGGATGATTATGCCGGAAACGTTACCCTTTGCCTGGAGACCATGGCCGGGCAGGGAACGGAAATAGGCCGGGATTTTACCGAACTCAACGCGATTATAGAGCTGATCCGCAACCGCTCCCGGATGGGAATATGTCTGGACACCTGTCATGTTTTTGCGGCCGGGTATGATATAAGCAGTGACCAGGGCATTGCCCGGGTAATGGAGGAGATTGATCATACCTTCGGGCGCAGCTGTATTAAGCTGATACACAGCAATGATAGTCAAAAAGAATTAAGCGCCAGACGTGACCGCCACGCCCATATAGGCGATGGCTTTATAGGGCGGGCCGGGTTTAAACGGTTGATGAACCATGATTTCTTCAGGACTCTCCCCTTTATTCTGGAAACGCCCTTCGAGGCAATTGACCGGGATATCGCAGTTCTAAAGGAGTTAAGAGGCTAGACCGGCAATCCCTTTACTTATCGTTCCAATGCAGATAAACCAAAAAAGGCTCTTGACCTTAAGGATTTATCCCGGTAAAATATAGGGCAATATTTAAAAAAGATGATGACAGGGCTTAGTAAGTGTGGCCGCAGGGTCAGAGAGCCGCCGGTTGCTGTGAGGCGGTCGAAGCGCTACGCTGAACTCTCCCCGGAGTTGCTGACCGAAATACTAAAGTAGGCTCAGACGGAAACTTCCACCGTTAAAAGGAAGGGGATATCGGATACCAATCCCGTATCCTGGCTGAGTGAGCGGCTGTTGGCCGTTAAAATGAGTGGTACCGCGGAGTTTAACCCTTCGTCTCAAGATATTTGAGCGAAGGGTTTTTTTAATGGTTTACAAAGGTGGTGGGGTAATGGAAATAGACCTGAGTGACCTTAAAAAAGAATACAGACTAGCAATACTGAAGGAGGATCTGATAAATGAGCAAGTTATATATTTTCGATACCACCTTGAGAGATGGAGAACAGTCTCTGGGGATAACGTTAAATGTTAGAGAGAAGTTGGAGATAAGCCGCCAACTGGTAAAATTGGGCGTAGATGTCATTGAAGCCGGCTTTCCTGCTTCTTCTCCCGGTGATTTGGAATCGGTGCGAACCATAGCCAGAGAAATCAAGGGGGTCTGTATATGCGGACTTTCCCGGGCAGTACAGAAAGATATTGATATCTGCGCCGAGGCCTTGCGGGAGGCTGAGCAGCCTCGGATTCACACCGGGATAGCGGTGTCTCCGGTGCATATGGAAAAGAAGCTTCGGCTCTCTCCCCAGCAGGTAATTGAGGCTAGTGTAGCCGCAGTTAAGCGGGCGCGAAAGTATGTGAGCGATGTTGAATTTTACGCTGAGGATGCATTCCGCAGCGAGCCGGCTTTCCTGGCCGACATCGTGGAGAAAGTTATCGCTGCCGGAGCCACGGTGGTAAACCTTCCTGACACCGTGGGTTATGCTACTCCCTGGGAATACGGCAATCTGATAGCCTATGTCATGGATAATGTGAAGAACATTGACCAGGCGGTGGTGAGTATCCACTGCCATAATGACCTGGGCATGGCTACCGCCAACTCGCTGGCCGGGATTAAGGCGGGAGCCCGTCAGGTGGAAGGAACTATCAACGGCATTGGGGAACGGGCAGGCAACACATCGCTGGAGGAAGTGATCATGGCCCTGTATAGCCAGCGCAGCACATTCGGGATTAATCTGGGGGTAAATACCAGAGAAATCGCTGCTACCAGCCGCATGGTAGCCAGAGTTACCGGGGTACCGGTCCCCGCCCACAAAGCCATAGTAGGGGCCAATGCCTTTATGCACGCTTCCGGGATCCATCAGGATGGGGTCTTAAAGGAAAGGCAAACCTATGAAATAATTGACCCGGAGGTGGTAGGGATACCCCGCAACCTGATTATATTAAGCGCCCGTTCGGGACGGCATGCCCTGCAGCACCGCTTGGAGGAACTGGGATATGCCATTGCGCCGGAGGAGCTCAATGAAATATACGGCAGGTTCCTGGAGCTGGCCGACCAGAAGGGAGAGGTCTATGATGAGGATCTGCATACCCTGATGGGCAATAGCGGGCAGGAGGCTAACGGTTTGTTGATAAAGAGCGTATCTGTCACCACCAATGGCGGGCCGGCCCCGGCCTCGGCCGCCGTTGTCCTCGAGCTGAAGGGGGAGACGCATACCGACGCCGCCTGTGGTAATGGTCCGGTAGACGCAGTGTTTAAAGCCATTGACCGTATTGTGGGAAAGACGGTGAAGCTGGAGGATTATACTTTAAAGTCAGTTAGTCGGGGGACGGAAGCCCTTGGTGATGCCACGGTCAAGGTACGCTATAACAATACGATTATTATAGGAAAGGGAATCAGTACCGACATTTTTGAGGCCAGCGCCCGCGCCTATGCCAATGCTCTGACCAAAACCGATTACTTTTAGGTGCTGACAAACCCGTCAATGCGTAATAGCAGGTTGAAAGACCATAGCACTTTTAAAAATAGATCCGGAGGGGGAAACACCTCCGGATTTATTTTTATGTAAAGCGTAGTTGGGGGATGTAAAGTTATATAACTTTATGTTATTATATAAAAGAGTTTTTGCTTCCGACAAAAACTAACATAAATGATATGAAATTTGCGGCAGACAACCATAATATTTCATAGGGGGTGATTAAACTTCCCTGCGCCAATACACCTGATAGAGGTTATCTCAGAAATTTTGGCGAGAAAATTGCCAGCGTCGGCACTTGGGCATGGTGCTGTAGCTGCAGCAGAACAAAAAAGGAAAGGTTAGTGTTTTATGAGGAAAATAACATTAGGGGCTTTATTATCAGCGATGATATTAATCTTAGGTTCTTTGACTCTGGTTGGTTGTGGCAATTCGAAGCAGAATGACCAGCAGCCGGTTAACCAGTCTGAAACTTCTACCCCTGCCGGGGCCGATAAAGAGGAGAGTCTGACTGTCTATAGCGGCGCCGGTTTGCGGGTGGCCATGGATGATATCGGAGAGTCTTTTGAACAGAAGTATGGGATAAAGGTTAATTACAACTATGCTAATTGCGCCCAGTTGCTGAGTCAGATGGAGCTTAGTCAGCAAGGCGATGCTTTTGTGGGCGGTTCCCTTAATGACATGGAAATAGCTACTCAGAAGGGCTTTACCAGTAAATATCACGAGGTAGTCTATCATATTCCGGCTATAGGCGTACCGAAGGGAAATCCTGCCCAGATCACTTGTCTGGCTGATATGGCCAAACCGGGAGTGAAACTGGTGCTGGGTGATGAGCAAAGTAATGCTATTGGGAAAAAAGGAGCGAAAATATTTGCTAAAAACGGGTTGCAGGAGGGTATTGATAAAAATGTTGTAGCCCGGGATGCTACAGTTAATGAAATCGTAACCCATTTGGCCATGAAGCAGGGTGATGCCGGGTTGATCTGGGAAGACAACGGCATTGGGGCCAAAGATATTGAAGTTATCAGTATTCCCTCGGAGCAAAATGTGATTGACAAGGTGCCGGTCTGTGTTTTAAGTTTTTCGGAAAAAACCGAGTCAGCCCAAAAGTTTGTTGATTATGTAATCTCACCCGAAGGGAAAGCCATTTTAGTAAAACATGGTTTTAAACCTATTGAATAGCCCAGCCGTTATAACCGGAGCTACGCTGGCGGACATGACCGCACCTATTTTGCAGAAATAAGCGGCAGGGAGGCTACAATGAAGCAGCAGACAGTATTATCGGAAAAAGAAGGCGGCGGGCAGGGAGGGGATGAACCGGCGGCCGGCCAAGGCAGAGGTTCCTTTAAGATAAGAAACCGGCTTTTTCAAAGCTTGGTGGGACTGATTATCCTTATATTATTTATCTTTATTTTAACTGCCCTGGCTAATATTATATGGAAAGGCTCTGCCGGTCTGTTTTCGAGTTTGGCCAGCGCAGAAATTCGCTTTGCCATTCGTTTAAGCTTGCTTACTTCTATTACCTCAACCTTGATATGTCTCGTAGTGGCATTACCGGTTGCTTATGGACTGGAGCGCTTCAGGTTTTTCGGCCAGGGATTTATCAGTGTACTGCTGGAGATACCCTTGTCGCTGCCTCCCTTAGTTTCCGGGGTAGCTTTGCTTTTGTTGTTTGGAAACACCGAGTTCGGAAAAGTCCTGGCTGCAAAGGGATTACAATTTGTTTTTTCCGTGAACGGAATTATCCTGGCCCAGTTTTTTATAATTGTTCCTTACATGGTAAGGGTTTTGCGTTCTACCTTTGCTGACGTCAATCCGCGTTTGGAATTTGTCGCTCGCACTCTGGGCTGTTCCCAATGGGGAGCCTTTTGCCGTATTACCATGCCCCTGGCTGGAAATGGTATTGTAGCCGGACTGGTGATCAGCTGGGCCCGGGCCATTGGTGAATTCGGCTGTGCCCTGATGGTGGCCGGCGCCACCAGAATGAAAACGGAGACTCTGCCGGTAGCTCTCTTCCTGAATATGTCTATTGGCAATTTAGATATGGCTATGGCGGCAGCCACCTGTTTAATTGCTATATCGGTAACTGCATTATTGGTTTTTGAGATACTGGGAAAAAGAAATAAACGTGATTCCAGGGTAAGTTTGAAGTTGGAGTAGCAAATGATTCGCTTAAATAATATATCCAAACATCTGGGTGCATTCAATCTGAAGAACATCAGTGTAAATATTGCTAAGAATGAATATTTCATCATATTGGGTCCTACTGGTACCGGTAAAACCGTTATTCTGGAGTTGATCGCCGGCATGTACCTTCCCGACGGGGGCGAGATCTGGATAAATGGCGAAAATGTAACTTACAAGTATCCGGAGGAACGCGGTATAGGTTTTGTATACCAGGATTATATGCTGTTCCCTCATCTTACCGTAGAGGATAATATTCTTTTTGGACTCAAGATAAAAAAGGTCTCCCGGGAGTTAATGAGAATGCGGCGGGATGAGATAACTGATATGCTGGGGATAAAAACGCTGCTCCGCCGCTATCCCACTACCCTGAGCGGGGGAGAACAGCAGCGGGTGGCAATTGCCCGGGCTCTGATTACCCGGCCGAGGGTCCTGTTGCTGGATGAACCTTTGAGTGCCCTGGACCCGCGCAGCCGTGAGCTTTTCCGGCAGGAGTTAAAAAACATCCACCAGCAGATAAAAACCACTACCATTCATGTTACCCATGATTTTAATGAGGCCCTGGTTCTGGCTGATCGGGTAGGGGTTATGAACGAGGGGGAAATGGTGCAGATTGGTATCCCGGAAGAGGTTTTTCAGAAGCCGGATTCCGAGTTTGTAGCCCGATTTGTAGGGATAGACAATATTTATGAAGGTGAAATCGTAGCCCGGGGAGAAGACAAATGGGTTGCTCTGGATAACCATCTGCTGCGGGTAGATTCAAATCTTAACGGAAAAGTACGGGTGACCATACGTCCCGAAGACATAATAATCGCACGGGAGGCCAAGGCCGGCAACGTGTATAATGCGGTTAAGGGGATAATAGTCGCTATTATCCCTCAGGGCTCCTCCTATAAAATTGTGCTGGATGCGGGTATATCCATAGTTGCACTGGTTACCCGGCAGACCGCAGGGGAACTTTACCTGCAGGAGGGCCAGCCGGTCTGGGCGGTTTTTAAAGCCGGCGCGGTTCATACATTTTAATTCCGGACTTCTGCCGCCGGGGGCAAAGTTATCTGCCGCCGGCTCCGGGCAGGAATATTACATCGAATGTTCCGGTTGGCCAGGTAAAAACTTTAGTTCAAATAAATAACCGCTTTAATAACCAGCCTGATTCGTTAACCGGGCTGGTTATTGTATATAATAGGATTACGTCGACTAAAGCAGGGAGGATCATATGAAACCATATAGCAGGAAAAACCGTTATAAAGCGGAGCAGCGGCGGCCTACCCGTCTCCCCGTAACTGAACCCGGGGAATTAATGAAGTTTCTTATTGCCAGGCTGCCTGATAAAGGCCGCAATAATATTAAATCATTGTTGACTCACCGTCAGATAATGGTGGATGGGCAGGTAGTTACCCAGTATAATCATCCTTTAGCGGCGGGACAGGAGGTAATTATCAACTGGTCCCTGGTCAGGGATGAAAAGCCGGGCCGGGGCCCCCGGATTTTATATGAAGACCGGGATATCATTATTATTGATAAGCCGGCAGGGCTGCTGTCCATGGCTTCAGATAAAGAAAAAGAGCGTACTGCCTACCACCAGTTGACCGACTATGTTCGGTTAAATGATCCGGAAAAGCGAATATTTATTGTTCATCGGCTGGATCAGGATACTTCCGGGGTAATGCTTTTTGCCAAAAGTGAAGCAGTAAAACGTTCTTTGCAGGACAACTGGAAAGAGGCAATAGTGGATCGGGCTTATGTAGCAGTGGTGGAAGGGCGGATAGATAGAACCGAAGGCGTGGTCAAATCCTGGTTAAAAGAGACCAAAACCCGGCTGGTTTACTCCAGTTCCGTACCCGGAGACGGACAGGAAGCGATAACCCGCTATAAAGTGCTGCAGGCAGGCGCCAGGTATTCTCTGCTGGAAATAAGGCTGGAGACAGGACGTAAGAATCAGATCCGGGTTCATATGAAAGATATGGGTCATAGTATCATAGGGGATAAAAAGTATGGCGCCGTTGCCAACCCTATTGGCCGATTAGGCCTGCATGCTCACATTCTGGCCTTTTATCATCCGGTAAACGGTGAATTGATGCGTTTTGAAACCGAAGTGCCGAAAAATTTTACCGGCCTGTTTAAATAATAAAGGCAGGGAAGTCCGAGACTGCTGAAAAAGTACCCAAAATTACGCCAGTATATTATACATACCCGTTTACCAGATAGAATTTTTCAGCGGTCTTGGAAATCCCTGCCCCGGTGGTATCAGTAACCTCTGGGGTTCGGCCTTTTTGGTTTTCTGGAATTACGCGAGGCATTTTTCCCATAGGACCTTTTAGTACGGTTACCGGTATAGGGTTCTTTAACTTTAATCGGGGGCGCCTCCGACAGCATCTGGGAGGAACTGTTATCATCCGGCTGCCGGGTGATAAGCTTAAGCGCCGCCGATAGCAGAGTAATAGAATCATGCTCCTGCAGCAAGCTTTCCGCCAGTTTTTTATACTGCCCTATATCTTCATTTTCTACTGCAGCGAGAAGATTTTCCATGCCCAGGCGCTGTAATCCGGCTAGAGCGTCGTTAACAGTCGGTACCGGCTGACGCTTTATCTTTTGCCGCGTAAATTGCTCTATATATTTCAGATGACCGATTTCTCTCGGGGTAACCAGGGTGATGGCTTTACCGGTTTCTCCCGCCCGCCCCGTTCGTCCGATACGGTGTACATAGCTTTCCGGATCCTGGGGAATATCAAAGTTGTAAATATGGGTAACGCCGGTAATATCCAGACCTCGAGCTGCTACATCGGTAGCTATGAGCAATTCGGTCATGCCTGACTTGAAGCGCTGCATTATGATCTCTCTTCTGCTCTGGGTCAGATCACCGTGAATGCCTTCGGCAGAATACCCGCGTTTATTTAAGGACTCGCTGATTTCATCCACCCGGCGCTTGGTACGGCCAAAGACGATTGCCAGATCGGGATTCTCAATATCCAGCAGGCGGCAGAGTACATCGAATTTCTGGCTTTCGGGAGTCTCAATATAAAACTGCGTAATATGGGATACTGTTACTTCCTGGGGCTTAATATGAATCATTTCCGGATTATTCATGAATTGACCGGCCAAAGTCTGAATATGCGGCGGGATGGTAGCCGAGAACAGAAGATTCTGCCTTTCGGCCGGCATCTGCTGCAAAATAACCTCAATATCCTCTCTAAAGCCCATATTAAGCATCTCATCAGCCTCATCCAGAACCACCATTTTGACCTGCTGCAGGCGGATAGTCTTTCTGCGCATGTGATCCATAAGTCGTCCCGGAGTACCGACTATGATAGGGGGACGGTTTTTAAGGGATTTGATCTGGCGTTCAATCTCTTGTCCTCCATAAATGGGAAGTGCGCGGATTCCCTTATACTGTCCGATGCGGTTGAGTTCTTCCGCCACCTGAATAGCCAGTTCCCGGGTGGGAGTAATAACAATACCCTGGATCCGGTCTGATTCCCGGTCGCATTTCTCAATCAGAGGGATGCCATAGGCTGCCGTTTTTCCTGTTCCTGTCTGTGCTCTCCCTATAACATCTCGACCTGCCAAAGCCAATGGGATGGTTTCTTTTTGTACGGGAGTTGTTTCTTCAAACCCCATGTCGCTCAGGGCTTTAATGATTTGAGGGTCAATGTTCAGTTGTTCAAATGTTATCAAGTTAATATAGTTCCCCTTTTCTGCAAATTTCCAAAGCTGTAATACCATTACTTTTACCAGCCCGAGGGCAAGAAATACAGATAAAAGTATTAAGTTGATTATAGATGATAATATATCGAAACCACAATGCAGCTTGGGATTCTATCTGGAAAAGTTCTACAGCTTGCAAATCAGGGGAAAAGCAGGTACAATAAATTAGCTATTAGAAGAGAAAGATTTGCCGTGCTAGATGGGGAATTAGCGGTGCCCTGTAACCTGCAACCCGCTACAGCAGGGTCGAATTCCTGAGCCGAGGGTCTATCCTGTAAGGTCTGGCTTGAGTAAGTGGCTGAGAAGTTTGGGTCCGGCGCAACGGGACATCTTGAACCGTGTCAGGTCCGGAAGGAAGCAGCACTAAGGGATTAATCCCGTGTGACGCAGGGCAGCCTGAATGGAGTTAACTGTTCAAGTAACGCTTGGGGGGTATTCTCGAAGCCAGGTGCACGGCAATTTAATTTTGTAAAATTATAAAGCAGGTTAAACCTGCTCTTTTTGTATTATCCGGCAGGAAAGAACGCTGTAAATCAAGAACTCTTGGTTATAGCATCTGGCTGAAAGGAAGAGATATTATGGCTTACCTGGCATTGTACCGTGCCTGGCGTCCGCAACGTTTTTCCGAAGTGGTAGGGCAGGAAAAAACCGTTACCGCCCTTCGCAATGCTATAAAAGAAGGACGCCTGACCCATGCCTATCTTTTTTCTGGCCCCCGGGGAACCGGAAAGACCAGCATTGCTAAAATTGTGGCCAAGGCGCTTAATTGCGAGCAGCTTGAGGAGGGAGAACCCTGTAACTCCTGCTCCTCCTGTATGGATATAAATAACGGCAATTTCATGGATGTCATTGAAATTGATGCTGCCTCCAACCGGGGTATAGATGAAATCAGGGACCTGAGGGAAAAGGTAAGGGTCCTGCCGGCCCAGGGCAAGAAAAAGGTATATATAATTGATGAAGTCCACATGCTCACCACCGAGGCTTTTAACGCCCTGCTGAAAACCCTGGAGGAACCCCCCGATTCCGTCATATTTATTTTGGCTACTACCGAGCCGCAGAAGATTCCGGATACTATTCGGTCCCGCTGCCAGTCTTACAGCTTCCGGCGCCTGACCGGACCGGAGATACTTAACCGGTTGCAGCAGGTAGCCGACAATGACGGCATAGAACTGGACCGGGAAGCAGGCCGGCTTATTGCCCGGCGTGCCAATGGCGGCCTGCGCGACGCCCTCAGTACTCTGGATCAAATCTATTCTTACAAAGGCAACATAATCGGTAAGGAAGATGTGCTGGATGTATTAGGTTTAGTAGATGAATTGTATCTGGCCCGGCTGATGGAAAAGGTGCTGGAGCAGGACACGGCTGACATAATAGCGATGCTGGCAGCGGCGCTGGGGGAGGGAAAAGAAGCCCAGCAGCTGGCGCGGGAGGTCTCCCTTTATTTAAGGGACTTGCTCTTATACACGGTACTGGGTGATGAAGCCGATTTTATAGTGGTAACTGAATCGGCTCGGCCATCTCTGGAGCAACAGAAGTCCAGGGCGGAGCGGGGGCAAATTTTGCAGGCTCTGCGCTTAATGATGGATACGGCTGATAAATTGAGGTTCAGCGAAGGCAATCGTTTTATTCTCGAAATAGCCTTTTTGCAGATGGCCGAGATTTTCACCAGAGTGGAGGCCAAGCCCCGGCAGGTACAGGCAGAAGTCAGGTCTGCCCGGCCCGGCGGGAAAAGTGATAAGGGGGATGCCCGGGAGATGCTGTGGAACCGTCTGTTAGCCGGGGTCAAAGAACAAAAGGTTCCTACCCATGCCCTGCTGTCCCAGGGGAAACTGCTGGGAGCACGTGATGATGTTCTCTATATAGGCTATAAAAAAGGATACCGTTTCCATAAAGAACGTATGGAGGAGAAGCCCAATCGTGAACTGGTGGAAAGTGTAGCCCGGGATATATTAAAAAAAGATGTGCAAATAGAGTTTATTTTCCTGGACGATGAACAATATAATGATATTATTGTGAAAAAAGCCATTGAATATTTTGGGGAGGATATCGTAGAAATAAAGGATTAGGAGGAATGAATCAATGAAATTCAACCCTGGCGGCGGATCTATGAACAAAATGATGAAACAAGCCAAGCAGGTACAGGAACAGATTATAAAAATGCAGGAGGAGCTGAAGCAAAGGGAAATTGAAGCCACTGCCGGCGGTGGGGCGATTACCGTTAGAGTAAACGGCAAACAGGAATTGCTCTCCATAAAAATCAGCCCCGAAGTAGTAGACTCGGAAGACATTGAGATGCTGGAAGATTTGGTTATGGCTGCCGTCAATGAGGGAATCCGGCAGTCCCAGGAAATGGTCTCCACGGAAATGGCAAAAATCACCGGCGGCTTCAACATCCCCGGACTATAAGCCATATTATTAACCACAGATTACACACGCAAGACGCCTATTTCCTGAGGAGGACCCAAAATGAGACTTGCCCGACCGCTGGAAAATCTTATTGATAATTTGCTCAAACTTCCCACTATCGGGCCCAAGACTGCACAGAGGCTGGCTTTGTACATATTGAAGATGCCGGCTGCAGAGGCCCGGCAGTTGGCCCAGGCCATAATTGACGCCCGGGAAAAAGTTTTTCCCTGCTCCCGCTGCGGGTATCTTACCGATATTGATCCCTGCTTTATATGCCGGGATGAAACCCGGGATACAAGCATACTTTGTGTGGCCGAAGAGGCCAGTGACATTATTGCTATGGAGCGTACCGGATACCGGGGCAGATACTATGTCCTGAATAAGAACTTCAACCTCATGGATGATAATAACTTGGAAGACTTGAATCTGGACTCATTTATAAACCAATTGGCTTCCGGGGAAGTAAAAGAAGTAGTCTTGGCGCTGAACCCGGATATTGAAGGGGAAGTAATTTCGCGCTATCTGGCCGGATTGGCTGACGGCCACGGGGTCAAGGCCACTCGCCTGGCGCATGGCCTGCCGGTAGGCGGAGACATCGAATTTGCGGATGAAATCACCTTGCGCCGGGCTCTGGAAGGCCGTAAAGAAATATAACATAATATTAAACCTCATGGCATAGGATGGGTAAAAAACTAAAATATGCCGGGAGGTTTTTCTATGAAAATATGGTCCAGGCTTTATAGTCAATTACTTGCTTACCGGATTCTGGACGATGACTCCTCGAATAAGACCGATTATTCCGATCAGCAATTATTGAAGCAGGCTCATCTGGAGCTCATGTGGGCGCATAATATGTTTGCCCGGGTAGTGGACCAGGACATGGTGGATTGTGCCATTTTTAGCATTAATGCTGCCGAAAAACGCTACAACTACCTGATAAAAAAAATAAAACAGCAACATGATTCCCGGCAGGATACGATGGTCATGGGCCGGTTAGGAAGAAACGGGGTGGAATAATGGAAATGCTGAATGTAATCATAGCGGCGCTTTTTCTGTTGATTATTCTCTACATAGTAGCCCAGGTGTTCATCAAGCCGGTAAAATTGCTCTGGAAACTGGCAATAAACTCGGCCGTGGGTTTGGTTTTGTTATTGCTGGTCAATTATCTGGGAGCGTTTTTTGACTTTTCCCTGCCGGTAAATATTATAAGTGTTTTAATTGCCGGCTTTTTAGGCATACCCGGTGTCCTGCTGCTGATCTGCCTGCAATTATTGATGCTGTAAATATCCTAGCGCAATTTAGAAAGGCCGACTGCGGCCTTTTTTTTATTTTTTATAAAGATAATTAATATAGCAAACCATAACAACATAGTCCAAAGTCGATCTTAATCTAAAATTAACAAAAAAATAGTGTATTCATATAAATAAAAGGTGTATCATTAAATTTAATCTTCATTGTTAGCAAGGCTTACGAATTTAATAGTATAGTGTTATTGATAATTAAGGTTTAAATATGAGTATTATTTATCCTAATTGCATTAATTATTGACTCATAATTAAAACCTATTTTATACTAATAACAATTACAATATTCAGACCTGCAGGAGGTGTTTGCTTTTAGTCCAGAAATTCCGGCAAAGGTTGTAGAAGCATATGTTGGAGAGTACGCCAGTGGCAAAAGCGAATTATCTATAAACAGGGCTCTAGATCTTAAGATTCAGGGACGTGTGGTAACCTTGGTAGACCTGGACACGGTAGAGCCTTTTTATACTTTAAGACCAATAAAAAAAATGCTGGAGGAAAAAGGCCTCACTGTTATCGGATATTCCAGGGAAAATTCATTTGGCCTGGGAGAGACCGGAGCCATGCTCAATCCCGCAGCTAGATGGGCACTGTGGCGTGAAGGGGATATAATCCTTGATATTGGTTACGGTGTTTTTGGCGCCCAAACCCTTAATCTGGTGGAAGGGGCCAACGAATCGGCGGAATTGCGTGTTATTGCGGTAATTAATTATACTCGCCCCATGACGGATAGCCCTGAAAGAATAACAGAATATATCAGCCAACTGGGTAGGGTAGATGCCATAGTAGCCAACACTCATCTGGGGAACCAGACTACAACTGATATTATCAAAAAGGGAACCCAGGAAATCCTGGCCGTAGCACGAAAGCTGAATATCCCGGTGGATTATTTGGCGGTAGATGAAAATATGAGGGATTTGATTGAGCAAGAAGAATTTGAGGTTCCGGTTAAGTTTATACACAGATACATGCCGCAGGCTTTATGGTAACTCAAATTGCTGCAATCTAAGCTTAAAAGAGAAAAATGGGAGGTGTTCAATATAAATGCAGAAGGTCATCACCGAGACTAAAAAGGCATTTATGACTGGTAATGAAACCGCAGCCTGGGCGGCACTGGTTTCTGGCGCTGATGTTATGTTTGGCTATCCGATTACTCCTCAGAATGAAATAATGCATTACTGGACCCGTCTGGCTCCTCAGTATGACAGGAGTTTTCTCCAAACCGAAGACGAAATCTCCGCCGGATTTACCGTTTGCGGAGCAGTTCAGAGCGGCAAAAAGGCTTTTACCGCTACGGCTGGACCAGGTAACGTCTTAATGCAGGAGCCCTTTGGTATGGCGGAGGGTATGAGATTGCCTCTGGTTGCTATCATTCAGCAACGGGGAGGTCCTTCTTCAGGAACCGTAGTTTATTCCCAGCAGGAAGTAACCCTGACCACCTTTGGAGGTAACGGGGAAGGGTACCGTATAGTATATTCCACCTCCACTCATCAGGAAATATACGATTATATTATTAAAGGTTTTAACACGGCCTGGAAATACAGGTTCCCCACCTTTATTCTGGGTGACGGCTACCAGGCTAAAATGAGAGAACCGCTGGAAATGTATGATCCCGCCGAGCGGGGTATTAAAATGGTCGATACTTATCCTTTGATTGGATTGGAAGGCAGTATTGCCGCTTCCCAGCGGGATCCTCAGCACTTATGCAATATCTATAGCCTGGAAGAAGAACTCTATGAAGTGGTAATGAAGTATTCGGCTGAATTTGAAGCCATTAGTCCCGAGCTAGTGGAATATGAGGAAAAATCATGCGATGATGCCGAAATAATAGTAGTATCCCACGGAGTAGTTTCCCGGGCGGCTGACGACGCCGTCAAAGCTCTGCGGGCCCAAGGTATTAAAGTCGGGTATTTCAGACCTATAACCTTAAGGCCTTATCCGCAGAAACAGCTGCGGGAAGCCATAGCTAAAAGCGGGGCCAAAAAACTGCTGGTAGCTGAATCTGCTTACGGTCAATTATACCGTTTGACCAGACAGGAAATTTACGGGGAAACCGTAAATATAGAAACCCTATTTATGCCCGGAGTTGGCATTGTTGATTACGACATTATTAATAAAGTAAAAAGCATCCTATAAGGAAGGGGGTATAGAAAAATGGAAAATGTAGCACCCGCAACACCTAAATCGTGGTATTTACCATCCAAACCGCATAAATTCTGTCCCGGCTGCGGACACGGCATAGTGTTAAAAGCTTTGGGCGAAGTGATAGATGAACTGGAAATACAGGATAAAACTATATTTGGCTGTGATATAGGCTGTTCCTTGCTGTCATGGGATTTCTTTGCCTGTGACAGTACGCAGACCCACCATGGCAGGACTACTCCGGTTATGGTAGGTATAAAGAGAGCCCGTCCGGAACTTATAACCGTCGGATATATGGGTGATGGCGGCGGATATTCCATCGGTTCACAGCATCTGCTTAATGCGGCGGTGAGAAACGAAAAAGTCACCCTGATACTGGTCAACAATACCAATTACGGAATGACCGGTGGACAGATGGCGCCTACCACCCTTCCCGGACAAAAAACCGAAACCAGTCCTTTCGGTCGGGATCCGGAATTGACCGGCTATCCCACCAAAGGGCCGGAATTTGTAGCCCAGCTTACCCCTGATAATGCTTATGTGGCCCGGGCCACCGTATCCAAATACAAGCAGTTGAAAAGATTCTTAAGAAATGCTTTGCGCAATCAAATAGAAGGTAATGGATTTTCCTTTGTGGAGGTTCTTTCCACCTGTCCTACCAATTGGAGAACTAATGCTCAGCAGACCTGGCACTTCCTGGAGGATGAAATGGAGAAATATTTCCCGGTAGGAGAACTAAAAAGCCCCTTCGGAAAGGGGGAAAAATAAATGGCTTTGTTAAGAATAGCACTGGCCGGCGAAGGCGGTCAGGGAGTACAATCGGTAGCGGAGATTCTGGCCGAGGCTGCTTATAATGAACAAAAACAAACAATTTATATCCCCAACTTTGGTCTGGAGCAAAGGGGTGGGGTATCCATCGCCTTCATTCAGGTAAGTGACGAGAGAATAGGCGCCCCCAAATTCAATAAAGCTGATGTGGTTATCGCTATGAGTGAAAGAGCGGTAGGTCGTACAGCGGATTATTCCGATCAGAACACCCTGTTTGTTTATGATACCGGTTTTAAAGTAGATCCTGGCGATTTGCCCAGGGAGGCAAAGAAAATCATTGGTTTACCGGCTATTGATACCGCCAACCAGAAACTACATCCCCGGGTCTTCAACATCATTATTATGGGTGCGGTGATCGGACTTACCCATATGGTGGATTTTAAAGCGGCCAAGAAGGCGCTGGAACATAAACTGGGTTATAAATTCGAAAAGAATCCGGACTTAAGAGAACTTAACTTCAAGGCCCTGGAACTGGGTAAAAAAATGGCTGAAGAGTCCCTGAAGGAAGGGGTGTTGTAATATGGGTAAAGAATTGCAGCCAATAACCTTCCCCCTGGAGAAGGCAATATTTCATATATTCCCGGATTACTGCAAAGGCTGCGGCCTGTGCAAAGAAAAATGTCCCAATGCAGTACTGGTATGGTCGGATAAACTGGGGGTGTACGGCACGCCTACGGTCAAGCCCAAAGATGAAGAGAGCTGCATAGCTTGCAATATCTGTGAAATGGTCTGTCCCGACTGTGCTATTATAGTCGAAAAGATTAAAAAGAAGAAAGCCCTTTAAAGTTCTGACCCTCATCTATATGATGAGGGTTTTCGTTTTCCGATGTTGATAATATATGTCTAAGAAACAGACTGAATCAAAGCGGTCATACCAATATGAAACAGTAAAAATCCAGCAGGCAATATATTGCCAATTTGCATTCTACAATATATAATTAAAAAGTACTTCCGCAAGCTAATGGCGGAGTACTTATTTTATGTCCCGGAAGCAGAGAAGTGCCTGGCGCAGAATAGCGCTTGACATAGAAACAGGGGCATGATAACATATATTTTGCGCCCGCGAGAGAGGGCGGCAGGCTCTAGATAAA
>ENA-UOOM01000137-UOOM01000137.1-fermentation-metagenome-genome-assembly--contig:-NODE-137-length-93214-cov-7.710237_pt1 | contig 93214 bp, 85 predicted proteins | sample MGYA00245781_ERZ724031 | MGnify/ENA primary metagenome ERZ724031 (study PRJEB28704, sample SAMN03018317) | fermentation metagenome | biome: anthropogenic terrestrial biome; feature: soil; material...
CAAAATGCTGATCCGGGTGTCTCGACCAGTCGCGGCCAAAATCTCCTCTCTCAACTTCATAATCGGATAAACCCCCTCAGCCACAATAATAATGCTGTGCAATTTGCCGCGGTCGGTTCCGCTTTTGATTTTTTCTATGACCTGCCCGATATCCGGTTCTATTTCAGGAATAAGGATGGACTCGGCGCCACCTCCCACCCCTGAGGCCAGGGCGATTTCCCCGCAGCGCCTTCCCATAACCTCGATGATGAAGACCCGGCCGTGACTGGTAGCGGTGTCACGAATATTATTGATGGCGCTTAAAACGGTATTTACAGCCGTATCATACCCGATGGAACGGGTGTAGACCACATCATTATCAATGGTTGCGGGTATGCCTATCACCTGCAGTCCTTCGCTTTCGCCGGACAGCTCATAGCCCCCGCGCAGACTGCCATTTCCGCCGATAATGACCAAACTGTCAATTCCCAGACGGTTCAGATGTTCCCGGGCCCGGTCCCGCCCTTCATTGAGCATAAAATCCTTGGAGCGCGAGGTATGCAGAATGGTGCCGCCGCGATGAATAATATCAGCCACTGAGCCGGGAGACATCTTTCCAAATTGACCTGACATCAACCCTTCAAATCCCCGATATACGCCGTAGACATCCATGCCCTCATAGATAGCTGTTCTGACTACTGCTCTTATAGCGGCATTCATGCCCGGAGCATCCCCGCCACTGGTTAATACAGCTATGCGTTTCAAGAAGAGCCCTCCTTGCTGCTAATACGGATGGTGATAGTACAGCAGTCAAGTTTAGTAACAAGAGGCCGGGATCAAGCTTTGGGATTACTTTTACCGGCAGCGCCCCCCTCGCTGTTGGTCGTCCCGTAGCGGTGGGAAACCTCTGCCTTTCCACGCACTTTGACTGCTGACGTGTGCTCTGTGAACTGGAAAATCATAACTTCGCCTTTATCGAGTTTTTCGGTGTGATGAAATTTGGTCTCCCGCCCTCGGGTCAATCCGATAATGGTAACGCCATTTTCCAGAGCCTTAATGATAATATAGTCTTGTCCGATGTAGCCATCATTCATGCACTGTCCCTCCTACTGTGACCGGATTATCAAGCGGTGGCTATACATACCAGGAATGCCGCACTCCGGCGATCTCCAACAGTGATTGTTTAAAACCCAGGTTGGCTTCAACCCGGAATTCATCATTGAGCACCACTCTTTTCCCCGGCATATCCAAAACCACCGGGATTCCACCCGGATGCTGTTTGAGTCTGGCCAATAACTGCTTTTTGCTTGCAGCAATCTGATCGCCGTTTAACCCGATATGCATCTCGCTAATACCGGACTCCAGCTTAAATGCCTTGCGCATAACTATTTTGGGGGTTTCTTCCCGATGGTCATAATATCCCTCAATTACGAGTCCGGCATCAGCCTGGAGGACATCCATATTCTGCCTTAATGCCGAAGGAAATGCCAGGACTTCTATGCGTCCGCTCAAATCCTCCAAAAAAAACTGGGCATAGAGATCCCCTTTGCGGCTGGTGCGGCGGGCAAGATGCAAGACCATGCCGGCCAAACGCACATAGGAATCATCTTTCAGGCCGGGCAGGTCAGCGACCTGATGACTTATCAGCAAAGGCAATAGTTCGCTGTACTCATCCAGGGGATTAGCTGAGACGTAGAAACCCAAGACCTCTTTTTCCCGGGTCAGGCGTTCTTTAACCGACATCTCGCCTTTTACGACCGGAGATGGTTCATCGACCATGGTCTCACTGGGCGCGAACAAAGACATCTGCCGGCTGGCATGATCCAGTTTGAGCTGAGCCGCTATTTCCATGCACTCATCCATAATTGACAGGGCCTCTTTGCGGCTAATCCCAACGCTGTCAAAGCATCCCGCAACAATGAGGTTCTCCAGCATGCGCTTATTGATCTGAGTCAGGTCGATACGCTTGCAGAAGTCAAACAGCGATGAAAAAGGCTGCTGCTTGCGAACCCTGACCACATTTTTGACCGCGTTAATACCTACGTTTTTGATGGCTCCCAATCCGAAGCGAATACCTCCCGCAGTCACGGTGAAGTTTTCAAAGCTCTGGTTGATGTCCGGAGGCAGGATCTTTATTCCCATTCGCTGGCATTCGCGCAAATAGTAAACCACTTTATCCTGGCTGTCGATTATGCTGGTTAAAAAAGCACACATATACTCTATGGGGAAATGAGTTTTTAAATAGGCGGTCTGGTATGAAATCATGGCATAAGCCGCAGAATGGCTTTTATTGAAACCGTAGCCGGCAAAGCTTTCCATAAGATCGAACAGGTGTTGGGCCACCTGCGGTTCGATTTCATTGATTCGCGCGCCACAGACGAATTTGTCCCGCTGGGCTTTCAGCTCCTCGGGCTTCTTCTTGCCCATAGCCCGGCGTAATACGTCGGCTTCCCCCATGGAGAAATTGGCCAGGACACTGGCGATCTGCATCACCTGTTCCTGATAAAGTATCACCCCATAGGTTTCTTTCAGGATATCCTCCAAACGCGGGTCTAAATATTGGATCTCCTGACGGCGATGCTTACAATTTATAAAGTCCTCGACCATTCCGCTCCCTAAGGGACCCGGCCGGTACAAGGCGATAACGGCGATTAAATCCTGGAAACGGCTGGGGGCTAAATCTTTCAGAATGCGCCTGAGGCCATCGCTTTCAAGCTGGAACACCCCTATGGTGTCCCCCCTGGATAATAGCCTATATACCTGGGGATCATCCAAAGGCAGTCGGTCCATATCCAGTTCGACCTTTTTGGTATGCTTGATGATCTCCACCGCACGGTCAATTACCGTCAAGGTGCGCAGTCCCAAAATGTCCATTTTTAAGAGCCCGATATCTTCTACTGTTTCCTTGGTAAATTGAGTCACGGTATGACCTTCCGGGGTCTTTTGCAGAGGCAGGAGGGCGCTTAAGCTTTCCTTGCCGATAACCACCCCGGCGGCATGTATGGAAGCATGCCGGGGCATTCCTTCCAGGGCTCTGGCTGTGTCTATGATCTGCTGGGTATTGTAATCACTTTGAAAAGCCTTGACCAGATCTGCCGACACCTGCAGGGCTTTATCGATGGTGACTCCCAGTTCGGCAGGGATCATTTTGGCGATCCGATCCACTTCCCCATAAGGGATATCTAGCGCCCGCCCTACGTCACGGATAGCCGCGCGCGCGGCCATAGTGCCGAAAGTGATGATCTGCGCCACCTTGTCGGCGCCGTATTTTTCTACAATATAGCCAATCACCCGATCCCGTTTCTCGAAACAGAAGTCAATATCTATATCGGGCATGCTCACCCTCTCCGGATTAAGAAAACGTTCGAACAAGAGGCCATAGGCCAGCGGATCGACGGTGGTGATTCCCAGAACATAGGACACCAGGCTGCCTGCTGCGGAACCGCGGCCCGGTCCTACAGGCACCCCATTGTTTTTAGCCCAATTGACCAGATCCTGCACGATTAAAAAATAGGCGGCAAAACCCATTTCATTGATAACCCGGATCTCATATTCCAAACGCTCCACAGTCTCCGGAGCTGGCGAAGGATACTTTTGCTGAAAGCGCTCCCGGCTTAATGCCGCCAGGTAATCCTCCGGGGTCGATCCATCTGGAATATTATAATAAGGTAGATGAAAGGTCCCGAATTGAAAGTCGAAATTGCAGCAGTCGGCGATGGCCATGGTATTGGCGATGGCATCTGGCTGGGCTGCAAATAATTCCGTCATTTCCTGCCCGGATTTAAGATAAAACTCACTTCCCGGGAAACGCAGGCGCTGTTCATTGGTCACTGCCGTTCCTGTTTGTATACATAATAAGACATCATGTACCCGGGCATCTTTCTTCCTGATATAATGCACATCATTGGTGGCTACCAGCGGGATTCCGGTCTGCCGGCTGATATCTGCCAGGGTTTTATTGACTATTTGTTCCTCAGGCATGCCATGGTTTTGAATCTCCAGGTAAAAGCAGTTCCTGCCAAACCAGGACTGATATTTTAAAGCCAGCTCTGCAGCCTCAGTATGCCTTCCCGCCAGAATTAGCTGGGGAATCTCCCCGCCCACACAGGCCGATAAGGCTATTAAGCCTTCACTGTATTGCTGTAATAGTTCATGGTCAACCCGCGGCTTATAATAAAAGCCTTCCAGATAGGCCCTGGTGACCATCTGCACCAGGTTGCGGTAACCAGTTTCATCCCGGCACAATAAAACCAAATGGTATTGATTGGCGTCCAGGCGGGCCTCTCTGTCAAGCCGGCTGCGGGGAGCCACATAAACCTCGCAGCCGATAATCGGTTTAATTCCTTGTTTTTTAGCCTCACGATAGAAATCCACCGCCCCGTACAACACTCCGTGATCGGTGATGGCCAGTGCCGGCATATCCAATTCTTTGGCCTGGGCCACCAGGTCTTTAATGCGGCAAGCTCCATCTAACAGGCTGTATTCGGTATGATTATGCAAGTGGACAAAATTAGGCATTGCAACTTTCTCCGTCATGCTTATAGCACCATGGTAACGTCACACCAGGTTCCCCCGGTGATGGCGGTCAATTGCTCACAGCTCACCGGCACTGCGGTATTGGGCGTACCGGCCGCAGCGTAGACTACCGGGAAACGCTTCAGACTGTCATCCAAATAGATAGGCAAATCAGATTTCATAGCAAAAGGGCACACTCCTCCGACTGGAAAACCAGTGACCTCCAGAACCTCATCAGGGGCTGCCATTCGCAGCCGTGAGGAGCTTATCTGCTTCACTTTTTTGTTGTCGATCCGGGCATCGCCGGTGGAGACCACCAGCAGGTACTCGCCTTTCTTATCTTTAAGCAGAATGGATTTGGCGATCTGCGCCACTTCGGTTCCAAGAGCCTGGGCTGCCAGAAAAGAAGTGCTGGTATCCTGATCAAACTCAATCACCTTTATTGATGGATCTTTGCTGTAGAGATATTCTTTGACTTTTTCGATAGCAGACATGGTTAATTTTAACTCCTTTAATCGACTTAAACCTTTTTCATTATAACCCAAGGTTGATTCTACATGTAGGGTAACCATGGGGTTTACGTGTCGGGGGACAAAAAAGGAACGCCCCCTTTTGTCCCCCGGCTCAACAGGCAAAGGGGCTATTCCTCTCGAAATAGCCCCTGCGCAATAATTATTTTGAAGGGTTAGGGAAGGAAGATACCCTCTGGGTCCACCCTGTTGTAGAGCAGATAAATTTCTTCCTCGGTCGGTTTTTCAGTTTCACCTTTGCATCTCGAAATATTGAGGTCAAAACTGCAGTTGTCTTTGACTTGCTCGGCGGTAAATCCAGGATGAACCGTATCCAGGTAAATAACTCCGTTCTCATCGAAGCGGAACACGCCCATGTTGGTTATGACAGCAGTGGGGCCGCCTTCGGCAAATTTGCCGAACACTTCTCTGCGGTGTACGAATTCTCCAGAAGGCCACTTAGGGAGCCGCCAACCCGGCGAAGTGATGTAATCAACGTGTTCTTTAAACCTGCGTTTTTCCTGAACCATGATGAATACGGTTCTCTTGGCAAAGGAATTAATATCGGGGTTGCCGCCGCTGCCAGTGAAACGCTTCGAAGGAGCCGAATAATCACCCACCACGGTAGTGTTGACATTGCCATACTGGTCGATTTCAGCCCCGCCTAAGAAGCCAAGATCCACATAACCGCAATGAAGCTGGCCATAAAAAGCTTCAGTCAAGCCGGCTGCAATGGATGCCTGCCAGGCGCAGCGGGAGTCACCCACAGAAGCGGGTAAATCCAAAGCCCTGCCATCTACGCTGCCTGCTTCATAAATACATACCGCGTTGGGTTTATCAGTCACCTGAGCAAGCAGGATAGCCAGCATGGGCAGGCCGGTGCCGGCGAAAACTACGTCGCCATCATTTACCTCTCTGGCAGCCGCAACTGCTAATAGATCAACCGGTTTGTAATTGGTAGCATAGTTTTTCGCCATTTATCTCGTCCCCCTTTTCACCGCTGTTGAGTAACCTAAGACTGAGTTGGCTTTCAGCTTCGTCAAGCGGTTAACGCCCAATTTCTCAATGTATTCCTCATGAGAAGCGACTCCAAATATCCATTCCGCAGCCCATTGGTCAAAGGTCTCCTTGCTCTTGGAGGCAGTGTAAAAGGCCTTGATGAAATCAGCGTCTACATCGTAGTAGAACTGTGATCCAGTGGGGTGGGCCGACCAAGGCAGTTCAACCACATAATCAATCGCGTATCCCGTGGCCATATTCTTTTCCGGTTCCTGGCGGAGATAGGAGTCCGGAACGATTTCCTCAGCGATGACAATAACCTTGTCAGCTGCTTTAATGGCTTCCATGTCAACATAGCGCTGGGCAAACATCCGCACTGTACCTTCATCGCCGACTTGAGAGGCATATATTATGGCCCAATCGGGATTGGCCGCAGGCATCAACAAGATGTCACCCTTATTGTACATTTTGTCTTGAATGATGTCGTATTTTATCATTGGAATCTTGGGATTAGACCCGTCACGCAGCCCGGCTTTCTTCAAATTATCAAACTTGGGATTCAAGATGTCCGTGCCCATGGAAAGGGCAGTGGGGAAAAAGGGCAGGCCATAGGCGCCGGCCAGCAAACGTGCCACGCACTGGGCATGGCTGTAATCCTCCACTATAATTGATCCTTCAATCTGGCCCCGGGCAACCGCTTCACCCAATTTCCCATACAGCTCATGACCAACCCAGCAAGATTCCCACATCTTAATACACCCGGCGCCGGCCAGAACCTCGGTGTGAGTGCCGCCGTTTACTTCAAACAAATGCAGGTCTTTCTTACCCTGGCGAACCATCTCATAGACGAAGGCCATTGGCCGCCGCCAGATGGTGAAACCACTGAAGGTTAGGAAATCCCCGTCGTTGATTAAAGCAACCGCTTCTTTCAATGTGACTTTTTGTGGTTTACCCATTAAAGTACCTCCTCCTTGTCGTCAAATCTCTCCTCTACTGGTCGTAAATCTCTAAGTATCAACACGCCGTTGGCAGCCTTATGGGGTTTTCCCGCCCCGCAAGCGCGGGGCGGGAAATCTGTATCCTACCACTTTCCAATCACTCCACGGCCAATGATCATGCGCTGGATCTGGTTGGAGCCTTCATAGATCTGGGTGATCTTGACGTCTCTCATCATACGTTCGATGGGGAATTCGCTGCAGTAACCATATCCGCCCATCAGCTGTACACAGTTGGTGCAGACCTCCATGCTGGTGTCGGTGGCGAATTTTTTGGCCATGGAGGCTTCTGTTCCATGGGGGAGGCCGTTGTCTTTCAGCCAGGCGGCCCTATAGACAAGAAGCTGAGCTGCATCCAGAGCCGTGGCCATATCGGCTACCATGAACTGCACGCCCTGATTGGCGGCCAGCGGTTTGCCGAACTGCTGTCTCTCCTTGATATAGTTAACGGTATATTCCAGAGCGCCCTCGCCTATGCCAAGTCCCTGGGCCGCTATGGTAACGCGTCCCCCGTTCAGAAGTCCCATGGCTACCTGGAACCCGTTGTTCTGCTCACCCAGCATATTTTCTTTCGGAACTTTAACATCTTCGAAATACAGTTCCACCGTCGGTGAACCGTTCATGCCCATCTTGGCTACCGGTTTGCTCATAGTGAAACCCGGAGTGTCTTTCTCAATAGCCAGACAGGTTATGCCTCGGCCCGGTCCCTGAGTGGGATCGGTTTTTACGAAAGTGCAATAAGTGGTGGCCACTCCGCCGTTGGTGATGAATATCTTGCTGCCGTTGACCAGAAAATGATCTCCTTTGTCTTCGGCTTTGCAGCGGATGGAAGCCGCGTCGGACCCGGCATTGGGTTCGGTCAGGGCATAAGCCCCTACGATTTCGCCAGTAGCCAGAGCCCGCAGGTATTTCTGCTTAAGTCTTTCGGTGCCATATAACCAGGTGCTCATACATCCCAATCCGGTATGCACACTCATGATGACCGCAGTGGAGGCGCAAACTTTAGCCAATTCCTCTACAAAAATAGCGTAATCCAGATAGGTTGCACCGGCGCCGCCCCATTCTTCAGGAATAGGCAGACCGCACAGACCCAGATCGGCCATTTTTTTGAAAGTCACCATCGGGAATTCATGAGTCCTATCTATTTCCGCCGCCAAGGGTTCAACTTCATTTTTGGCGAATTTGCGAAACATATCTCGCATCATTAATGATTCATCACTCAGTGAAAACTCCATGTATTGTTCATCTCCTCCTCATTTATTTCCCCGTGAAGACGGCTTTGCGTTTTTCCACGAAAGCCTTCATGCCTTCTTTTTGTTCTTCGGTGGCGAAGCATACGCCAAAGATATCAGCCTCAATGGTAAGCCCGCGGTCGATGTCCACCTGCACGCCCTCATACATAGCTTTTTTGCACAAACGCACCGAGATCTGTCCGCGGCTGGCGATCTTTTTGGCCAGACCCATCACAAAGTCCATCAGTTCACCAGCAGGCACCACATGGTTGACCAGACCGATGCGCAAGGCTTCGGCAGCATCGATTACATCACCGCTATACAGCAATTCCGCCGCCATACCGGTGCCTACGATGCGCGGCAAGCGCTGTGTGCCTCCGAACCCGGGGGTAACCCCCAGGCCCACCTCCGGCTGCCCGAACTTGCCTTTATCCGAGCTGATGCGGAAGTCGCAGGACATAGCCAGTTCGCATCCTCCACCCAGACAGAATCCGTTTATAGCCGCTATCACCGGTTTAGACATGGTCTCAATCTGCCGAAAAATGCTGCTGCCCAGGATACCGAACTCGCGGCCTTCCAGTGCCGTCATCTCCAGCATGTAAGTGATATCCGCACCGGCCACAAAGGATTTATCGCCGGATCCGGTAATGACCAGGACATCAATCTCAGGGTCTTCCTGAACCAATGCCACTGCAGCCTTAATATCCAATAAGGTATCCTTGTTAAGGGCGTTCAGGGCCTTGGGGCGATTGATGGTGAGCACTCCGATTTTATCTTGTTTTTCAAGTATCACATTGGCAAACTCCATCGTTTTACCCCCCTCGCTTAATAGATTTAATCAGTTCTTTACCGGGTTAAGACTATTTACTGTAATCGAAAATGCCTTTGCCGGTTTTACGACCCAGCCAGCCAGCTTGAACATACTGCTTGAGCAGCGGGGAGGGCCGGTATTTGGGATCACCATAACCGGTGTACATTACATTCAGAATTGACAGGATGGTATCCAGGCCGATGAGGTCAGCCAGGGCGCACGGTCCCATAGGATGGTTCATGCCCAGCTTCATGATATTGTCGATGTTTTCAGCCGGGGCTACACCTTCATAAAGCTCCCACAGGGCTTCATTGATCATCACCTGCAAGACGCGGTTGGATACGAATCCGGGCACGTCTTTGCACCATACCGGCACTTTGCCCATCTTGATCGAGGCTTCCTCGATGATCTGATACACTTCGTCACTGGTGGCCAGGCCTCTGATGATCTCAACCAGCTTCATGACCGGAACCGGATTCATAAAGTGCATGCCGATGACCTGGGCGGGCCGCTTAGTGGTGGCAGCGATTTGGGTGATGGGCAGCGAGGAAGTATTGGTGGCCAGAATAGCGTGGGCCGGCGCAATGGCATCCAGCTGTTCGAAAACCTTTTTCTTAATGTCAAAATTCTCAACAATGGCTTCAATAATCAGGTCGGCATCGGCCGCATCGTCCAGAGTGGTGGAGGGTTTCAGCCTGCCCATTATGGCAGCCATGTCTTCCTCGGTTCTTTTGCCTTTGGATACATCGCGTTGAAGGTTTTTAGCGATGTTGGCCAAGCCTTTGTCTACCAGTTCCATATTAATATCATAAAGGACGGTATCCCATCCGGTCTGAGCTGATACCTGGGCAATGCCGTTGCCCATTTGTCCAGCGCCTATAACCATTACCTTTTTAATCTCCACAAAATTCGCCTCCCTTGATATTTCAATGTTTATTGCCTGATACTAAAATTTATGGTTCAACCTTGATCAGCATGGCATCGCCTTGAGCGTGGCCGGAGCAAATGCCGCACACCCCGTAGCCGCCGCCGCGTCGTTTTAATTCATATCCCAGAGTCATAAGAATCCTGGCGCCGCTGGAGCCTATGGGATGACCGTAAGCAATGGCGGAGCCGTTGACATTTACCTTGGCCACCATGTCTTCCTTACTCATCCCCAGGATTCCCATGCAGCTTACCAGAACCACGGCGGCAAAAGCCTCATTGGCTTCAACCAGGGTAATATCATCAGGGGTGAGGCCGTTTTGTTCCAGAACCTTCTTGATGGATAGGCCGGGAACAGTGGCGATATCCTTGGTCCACTGCGAGACCTCGGCATAGTCGATTATGGTAAATAACGGCTTTAAGCCGAGTTCGTCAGCTTTTTCACGGCTCATCAGCATCACTGCCGAACCGCCGTCATTGACACCCGGTGCATTGCCTGCGGTGACACTCCCCGGGCCGCCGGTAACCGTACTCTTGTGGTTGAACACCGGAGGCAGCTTGGCCAGGTTCTCAATGGTGGTTCCAGGACGAGGTCCCTCGTCTTTGCTCATGACTTCTTTGCCTCTTTTGATTTCCACCGGGAAGATCTCATCATCGAGGCGGCCAGCTTCCATAGCATCAACAGCCCGGGTCTGGGACAGATATGCCCACCAATCCATGTCTTCTCTGGGAATACCGAATTCATCGGATACCTCTGAGCCATGAATAGCCATGTGGCGGTTGTAGAAAGCATCCCACAATCCGTCATACACCATCAGGTCTACCAGCCTGCCATTGGGAAGCCCCATACGGCCGCCAAATCTTTCATCAGGGAGAGAATAGGGGCAGTTGGTCATGCTTTCCATACCACCGGCGATGACAATATCTCCGCGGCCTAATTTAATGAACTGCACACCCAGGTCAATGGTTTTGATGCCGGAAGAACACACCTTGTTTATGGTAATAGAAGGAACTGACTCCGGCAGCCCTGCCAGTATAGTAGCCTGACGGCTGGGCACCTGCCCCACCCCGGCGGGAACAACCTCACCCATGTAGACATAATCAACGTCTTCACCTTTTACCTTGCCTTCCACGCGGCGCATGACTTCTTTGATGGCCAATGCACCTAACTGCGGCGCATCATATTCTTTTAATTTGCCGCCAAATACCCCGTATGGAGTACGGGCCGCAGCCACGCACACTACCTCGCGCAGCTTGGCATATGGATTATCCAGCTTGCGTCCCATTCCAGAGAAGTCTGGTTTTCTTTCCCCAAAGCCGGTAATTGGCACCTTTTTCGGATAATCAGCCCTTTTCATCTCTAATTTCTGTACAAAATCTGACAAATTGGTTGCCTCCTTTACTCATCATTTGACTATTCTGTCTCTAACCAAGCTGTTTGGCTTTCATAACAAACGCGGAAAACGTCCCCACCTCTAAATTTGCATCCCTCCCTCCTTTGGGTTGACTTCAGCCGCTATTTCAAAAGATGAATCCTGTCTTCACCGGTGCTGACCCCTAACTGCCGGGGCCCATAGGCCCCCGGACAGTCAGGCCAATATATGAACGGCTTGCGATACTGGCTTTTAATTGTTGACGGCTGCGGCTTTTTATCTATATAAGTCAGTCATTTTAAAAAGGGGGGTATTGCCTTCGGTGATAAACCCTTATCGCTACATTTATCACCGGCAGGCAATACGATTAAAAAATCATAAGAGGAAAGTTGGGTAACTGAGAGTCGTAAAACTACCTGCCTGAACCTAATCAATGCAACTTGTATGCCATCGCCAAAGCGAGACCGCCTCACAAGCCCGGCCAATGCGGGTATACATGGTCTACCAATAATTTTTCGCAGAGCAAAACGAAAGGAGAAAGTCGAGAGACCCGTTGCATGGATGCAACGGGTCTCTAAATCTACCAATCCTTTTTATTCATTTATATTACTGTCAGTGTTGCATTACTGCGGTTGTTATCCCGGCTCGGGTTGCGGTCCTGTCCGGCAGCAAGCCCCTATATTCCTGTAATCTGGCCGTGATTATGATAAAACTGTTGCATTCGCGCAGCAGTTGTTTCAGGATTGCAACAAGCGTGGGGAAATCATTTGCCCGGAAGTGATCCCATATTTAGCCGCTTTGCGCACGATTGTGGAAGCGTCCACTTTAAGCTCTGCAGCCATTTGGCGCGTAGTACGATATTTGGCATAGGCCTGTTGCAGGATCTGCTTCTCCACACTTTCTACCGCATCCTTGAGCGGAATAATGCCTGACACGGTGATCTGCGAGGAATTATCAGACAAGGCTGCCGGGGCCTCATTGGTGATGTGCACCGGCAAATCCTGCCAGTTCACAACGTCACCGGGGGTAATAACGATCAGTCGTTCGATCAGATTCTCCAGTTCCCTTACGTTGCCCGGCCAGTCATATTCCATAAAAATTTCGATTACCTCCGGGGCAATGCGTTTGGTAAGCTGGTATTTCTGATTGAAAATCTGCACGAAATGCACCACCAGGTTGGGAATATCATCCTTGCGCTCCCTTAATGGAGGCACATAAATGGGCAGTACATTAAGGCGGTAATATAAATCACCGCGAAACTGCTTGTTTTGTACCATTTCCATTAAATCGCGGTTGGTTGCAGCCACAATGCGCACATCTACCTGAATCGGCGTTGTGCCTCCCACCCTGGTGATCTCCTTGCTCTGCAATACCCGCAGCAATTTTACCTGCAGTCCCAAGGGCAGCTCGCCTATTTCATCCAGAAACAGGGTTCCTCCCGAGGCCAATTGGAAAAAGCCCGGTTTGCCCTCTTTTCTGGCGCCGGTAAAGGCGCCATTTTCATAACCGAACAGCTCGGATTCCAGTAGGGTTTCGGGAATAGCGCCGCAGTTCACCTTAATAAAAGGCCCTTGATGACAAGGGCTGTTTTCGTGAATGATCTGGGCGATCAGTTCCTTGCCGGTACCGGTTTCTCCGGTTATCAGAATGGTTGATTCCACCTGGGCGATGCGCACCACCATATCAAGCATTTTTCGCATCTCAGGCGAATTGACCACCAACCGCTCCGGGGCGGCGTATCTCATGCGCAGGGAGCGCAATTCACTTTCATAATGCTGGGTCAAACCCTGAGCCCGTTCCAACTTCTCATTCAATATATTGAGTTCAGTGATGTCCCGTACATTACACACCACCCTGAATATCTCACCATTCTTATCAAATACCGGGTTTCCAGTCGCCAGGGTAATCTTGCCGGTCTTATAATTCTGTATGATGGTCACCGGTTCACGCCGCTGTAATACCAATTTGGTCACCGATTCCGATACAATGCCTTCCTTTTCGATGTCATCCACATTGTGGCCGAGAAATTCATGCCCATTGATACCGCTTATCATCTCGAAGGCTTTGTTCAAGCGCAGGGTAATGCCTTGCCCATCGCTTATATAAAGGCCGTCAAAAGAGGACTCGATAATGGCGTCAAGCTCCTCATTGAGTTCCTTAACATAGTGCAATTCCCTGGAGATCTTCTCCAGTTCCGAAGGATCCTGCAAGACCGCTACCGCGCCAATAATCTTATTATCTTTGATTATCGGACTGCGGTTGGAGACAAACTCGCGCCCTCGCAAGGTTATCTTCTGCATCAATTCAACCTGGCCGGTTTTCATGACCTCCATAAGGCGGCTGTTAGGCAATACATCCAAAATGTGCTCCCCGATCACCTCCGCTCCCAAACCCAGCAAACGCTCGGCAGAGCGGTTAAATACCTTGATAATACCATTCTCATCCACTGATATGATCATATTGTGAGTGGAATCAATGATAGCATCCAGCTCACTGGATATATTCTTGTAAGAATTAAAGAAGGCGTTGGCGATATCACCCCGGGTTAATATCCCCACCACCCTGCCGCCCTGATCCACAACCGGAAGGCGTGGTACGGACGGCGAGACCACATCCTCAAAATCATCGTCGGGCTGCCCGGTGAAAACCTCACGGGTCATCAACTCGACGACCGGGGATTGAAGGTCTAAGGACTGTTTTATAGCCTTGTAGATGTGCCCTTTGGTGAACAGGCCAATCAATATGCCATCTTCGTCTACTACCGGCACCCCGTCTATCTTATTCTCCATGAATAACCGGATCACTTCACAGATGGAACGGTCAGCCCTTACGACGATGGGATCCGCAGTCATAATTTCTTTGAGTTTCACTTATATTCACCTCGGTCTTTATCCCGAAAGACTTATTCTATTATGCTGTTACATGCAAAATACGTACCTATCGACTGCGGCCGTCCAAATTACTGCGCATAATATCACCTGCTCTGCTATAGTTGATGGCATACCAATTATTGCTGTTGTTCGTAATAAAATAGCCGGTGTTGCGCTAATGCAACACCGGCTATAGAAGTTGTCAGGCACAGGACCTCCTTGATTTTTATAATCAAGAAAATCAAATACACAACCCGATAAAGGATGATTTAATTCCATGACGTTCGTCTAAAATAGTGATGATTCGACAATGCTGCACTGCCGCAACACTTGTTGCGCCAATGCAACGCCGCTATTTGCTGTTGGAGGGCGGTGAAATACCGTATTTAGCCGCCTTTCTTACAATTGTTGATACATCCACCTGTAATTCACGAGCGATCTTACGAGCGCTCCGGTATTTGACATAGGCCTGCTCGAGAATTTGTTTTTCCACGCTTTCAACGGCATCCTTGAAAGGAATGATGGCCGAAACCGAGACTGGCGAAGCCGGGCTATCAGCATCGGGGACACCCTCGGGAAGCAGATGAGCGGGCAGATCGTCCCCGGTTATGACATCACCCGCGGTAATGACCACCAGCCGCTCAATAAGGTTTTCCAGCTCGCGTACGTTGCCGGGCCAGCTGTGCTCCATAAAAATATCAACTACTTCGGGAGATACCCTTTTAGTCAGATGGTATTTCTGATTGAATGCCTTCATAAAATAAGCCACTAGATTGGGAATGTCATCTTTGCGCTCCCTTAGAGGGGGAACATATATGGGGAGCACATTGAGCCGGTAATAGAGATCGCCACGGAAAGTTTTGTTTTTAACCATTTCCATCAGATCGCGGTTGGTAGCCGCGATAATGCGCACATCCACACTAAAGGGAGTGGTTCCGCCCACTCTGGTTATCTCCTTACTCTGCAACACCCTCAAAAGCTTTACCTGCAAGCCTAGGGGAAGCTCGGCAATTTCGTCCAGAAACAGGGTGCCGCCGGTTGCAAGTTCAAAATAACCGGGTTTGCCTTCTTTGCGCGCACCGGTAAAAGCACCGCCTTCATAGCCGAAAAGCTCGGATTCGAGGAGATGTTCAGGTATGGCTCCACAGTTTATCTTGAGATAAGGCCCTTTACGGCAGGGGCTGTTTTCATGGATGATCTCTGCAATAAGTTCCTTGCCTGTGCCTGATTCACCGGTAATCAATATCGTGGAATCCACCTGCGCCACCCTCAAGGCCATCTCCAGCATCTTACGCATCGGCACTGAATTGGCAACTAAACGCAGGGGGCTGGCATATTTAATGCGCAGACTGCTGAGCTCGCTGGCATAATGCTGTGACAACCCTTGCATTTGCTCAAGCCGCTGTTTAAGCATATTTAATTCGGTGATATCACGCACGTTGCAGACCACTCGGATGATGTTGCCGTCTTTATCGAAAACCGGGTTTCCAGTGGCCAGAGCAGTTCTTCCGGTTTTGTATTGTTGAATGATGGTGCATGTGTCCCGGCGTTCCAAAACCAGTTTAGTAACCGACCGGTTCACTACCCCTTCGGCTTCGATATCCTCCACACTTCTGTCGATGAATTCATCAGGCTTGACTCCGCTTATCATCTGAAAGGCTTTGTTCAGGCGCAGGGTGATGCCATTGCCGTCAGTGATATAGAGTCCATCAAAAGACGATTCAATAATGGCATCCAATTCTTCGTTCAACTCTCGCACAATCTGCAATTCCTTGGATATCTTTTCAATTTCGGAAATATCGTGCAATACCGCTACCGCACCGATGGTTTTGCCGTCTTTGACGATTGTAGAACGGTTGGAGATGAAATCCCGGCCCGCAATGGTGATCTTCTGCAGTAGTTCCGCCCGGCCGTTCCTCATCACATCCAGGAGTCCGCTGTTGGGAACCACTTCTAAAATGGGCCTGCCGGTCACATCCTCAGCCTTAAGACCCAGTATCATTTCGGCGGCATGGTTGATAACCTTGAGGTTCCCATAGGTATCTATGGATATGATCGCGTTATGGGTGGAATCAATAATGGCGTCCAACTCACTGGAAATATTCTGGTAGGAGTTGAAAAAAGCGTTGGCGATGTCTCCTCTGGTCAACATGCCAACCACTTTATTATGATAGTCTATAACCGGCAAGCGCGGCACCATCGGGCTGACCACCGTCTCAAATTCGTCCTCCGGGTGGCCGGCAAAAACCTCCCTGGTCATCAGGGAATCTACCGTAAGGCCACTATCGATGGAAACCAGCGCAGCCCGGTAAATGTGGCTTTTGGTGAAGAGCCCGATCAGCTGGTTGTGCTCATCAACTACCGGGGCGCCGTCTATCTTGTTTTCAATGAAGATCCGCAGAACTTCGTTCAAGGTCTGATCAGGCCTCAATACAATCGGATCCCTGGTCATTATTTCGTTTATTTTCATGGTTTTACCTCAATTATGGTGGTGCGGGGCGATCAATTACACTTCCTTCAGAATCGCGTTTTCCCGGTTAAACAGTCAAGACTTGGACCCATTTCTCAGCCGTTTACTCATCAGGCCGCCTACTTTACCGCACACCGCATTGCTCAGCGATTCCCAACCTTCATTTTGCACTTGATCCCAAATGCCGATCTCTTTGGCTATTTCTATTTTCAGCAGGTCTTTTTCGGTCAACACCTTGGTTTTTCTATTCTTGGCAGCTATATCGTATTCCTCCTTAAGCTTGACTGTCTTGAGGTCGTATCGACTAACCGGCTTCCAGGCAGAACCGGGCCGCAAAGGGCAGAAAGTCGCGCATCATGCCCCTCCAGTCGGGTTTTAAGCCGGTGCCGCCCGGATCAATCAAATGGTCTTCCACCAGATAGGTTTTCATACCCAGCTTTTGAGCAACCATGTCCTCACCGATATCGTTTCCCACCATTAAACAATCCTCGGGCTGTACTTGAAGCTTGTCGCAAATCTCCTGGTAATATTCCAGATGGGGTTTACAAAAATGCATTACCTCAAAGGAAGTGATAAGGTGAAAAGCGGCTGGATTCAAGCCAGCCCAGGCGATGCGCTGCTCCAGTGCTGTTAAAGGGAATACCGCATTAGTGGCAACAGCTATCTTGACCTTTTTTTGCGCAAGAGCTTGCATCAGCTCGGGCACACCTGCAACCGGTTGGCACAAAGAGCGCAGCCGCGGGAAACCCTCGCGGTAAAAATGATCAAAAAAGGGTTCAAAATCAGCCCGCGGATGCGGCCAGAAGCTGAAGAAATCGTTCATAAACACGTCTTCATTGGTGGCAAGGGGATCACGGTTGGCAATCATGACCCCGGTGGATTTGAACACCTGCTCCACTAGCTCGCGGTGCTTTTTATAACCCGATTGTGCAGCCATTTCAGCCATGGTTCTAAAATAGTACTGTAAAAACTCGTTCATATCGATCTTTAAAAGGGTGCCATCCAGATCGAATAGAATAGCTTTGAACATTATACCCTCCTGACGTATCATCTACTGCCCTTTGTCAAAGGCGTTAAGACAGCTTTTCACTACATCCATACCGTTTACATAATAAGCCAGGCGCAGGGCCTCCACTATTTCCGCTTCGGTGGCGCCGGCGGCGCGGGCCTGGGACGCTACTACTTTTACCCCCTGGGCGGCGCCTTTCAAGGCATCCAGGGCCAGCACGATAAGGTACTTTGTCTTGGCGTCCAGAGCTCCCGGAGCCATGGCCGTCTCTACACTATCGGCACATAAGCGAAAGAGTTCGGCATCATACTCTTTCATTTGCTCCACAAACCAGGGCAACCGGGGTTTGCCATTATTCATAAAATTCCACCTCATTCCTCAAATAAAGCCGATAATATGTAAAATATTGTAATAAATATTATTTCCATAAAGAAGGTATTTATGGAAATATATAGAAATAATTACTAGAAACTAAAGGGGGGTTTATGGTTATGTTTTTTACTTTTCTGCACAAAGATGATGTGCATTATATGGATTTGTCTTTAATCATACAATATCCACCGCAAGATGTGCTGTTTTACTATTACGACTCCTTCATCAAGATACCCCTTGATATCTACCAGCAAACCAGCGACCTGGCCAAAAACGGCCCCCGGGGACGGACTCCCTGCAAGCTGTGGCTGGATTTGTGGGATAGCTATCTGGATGCTGCCGAAGGGGTAGAGGCACTGGCCAGCAATGAATATCTCAATACCATCGGCCCCTACTATTTTCCGGCAACCAATACGCGCTTTTATTTTACCAAGGATAAGCCCGACAGCAGTCAGATGCTTACGGTGCAGGATTTTACAGCTATCTGCACCTTAAGGGAGACTCCGGTCATGCTTGACGAGGTCAGTCTATATCTGAAGCCCAAGAAAAACAGCAAAAAAAGCACCAGGAACAGAGATGATCTGCTCCGGGATATCGAAATGTGTTTACTGAGTTTGCAGGAAATCGAAAAGTTAAACCGGCATCAACATTACCTGCAAAAATTAATCGAACAGCGCCAGGCCATCATATCCCGGGAAGACGTTCTGCCTCCCGAGCCTGATAATATTCCGGAAAAGCCCTTTAAACCGGAAAGCACCAGCAAAGAAAGCTTAATTCCCATTCCAAACCTGCTGATGCGCTCCAGAAAGAAATATCAGGAGGAATGCAGCCAGTACAACCACAACATGAAGGTATATCTGCTGCGCTACCGCGAGTATGAAAAGGCCTGCGATCGCTACAAAGACACCCTGGAAAAATGGATGCAATGCGGAGACGACTTCCGGGAAACCTGTATTCAGGAAATCAACGAGGCCGAGGCCAAATTGAGCAACACCAGGCAAATGCTGTCCTTCTATAACAGCGTCATATCCCGGTCGCCGGTACACGGGTCCTATCAGGACACCAAAACCCTCACCACATTCAAGCAGTATCTTGAAACCGGTCGGGCCAATGACCTGCAGGACTGTATGAACCTCTTTGAAGAAGAACGCCACTGGCACGAAATTAAAGCCAGCCAGGAACGAATTGAAAACACCATTTACTTTCTGCAGAGCAGTGACGAGGGCCTGCGCTTCGCCAACGAGCATATCGACCGCTTGTTAAGCAAAAAACAGGAAGTCCTGGAAAGCATTCATGCTTAGCTATTGACTAACTGCTGCCGGGCTTGTGGTTTGAGAAACACCCGGTATAAGACCATCCCGGCAGCGAATCCGCCCACATGAGCCCAAAATGCGATCTGGGCGCTGGAAGTAGCGTTGTGCAGCAATGATGTGGCTCCGCTCCAGAGTTGAGTAACCGCCCATAACCCGAGAAAAAACCAGGCCGGCATGGTAATTAAGAAGATGGGGAAGATAAGGGTCAACACCCGGGCCCTTTTGAACATTAGAAAGTAAGCTCCCATGATGCCAGCCACCGCACCGGATGCTCCTACCACCGGTATAGTAGACTGCGGATCGGTCCAATAATGGGTCAGGGCGGCAATAACACCGGTGCCCAGGTAAAATAACAGGAATTTCATGCGCCCCATGCAATCCTCCACATTATCTCCAAACAGCCACAGCATCCACATATTTCCAATGACATGCATCCAACTTCCATGCAGGAACATTGAGGTTAAGAATGGAATATATATGTTGGGGTTCATTTGATCGAACTGGACATAGGCGGGCACCAGGCCGAACTGGTAGATTAAGGCATTCAGCTGTGACTCGGAAAGACCACCTTCCAAGTAGAAGATCATGAGATTCAGGATGATAAGACTTACTGTCACCACGGGAAAATGGTTGCTGGGGGTGCTGTCACGCAAAGGAAACATATGTTTGTTCTCCTTAAATGAATTTACAGTATAATCCAGTTATTACCTTCCAAATTTGTTATACCTGTTATATCATATATAATATAATTTATAATATAATTATTATATCGTTACATATTCAAAATGGTGGCGAGTACCCGCAAAAGATACAGAGATCAATTTCCATGAGTATTACAGAGATAAAATACCCCAATAATTACTCCAGTCAATTAATGTGGTTTGTCTTAATCATATCCAAGCACAGCAAATTTTATAGTAGTATTATGCCTGTTTCCGACTAGATGTCTGTAAAGATGGCTTTTCAACCTGGTTAGGATTAAACTAAAGTGTGAAAAACCATTCTACTAGCTTACAGAGCTGTCACCAGGTGGTGATAACTTTTGAGCACTGGGACAATCCTATTAATGTGTTTGTGGGAATAAGCTCTTGGTATCACTACTTTTAGACTCTTATATAGAGGGGGGGATGGAGGAGTTCCAAGTGGGATACCACTTGTAAGTCAGACGAAGGGGAGGTATCTTATGGCGTACGAAAACATTTTACTTGAAAAGGAAGACAGGCTTGCCATACTCTACATTAACAGGCCCAAAGCATTAAATGCTTTGAATGCAGCAACACTGCTTGAGCTGAAAGACGCTATTGCCAAGATCGGCGAAGATGCTGATATCGATGTCTTGATTGTTACCGGCGCCGGGGACAAATCTTTTGTGGCCGGTGCGGACATTGCTTATATGGCGCCATTGAATGCCGCCGAGAGCAGAGCGTTTTCCGCGCTTGGCAATCAGGTATTCCGCAGCATCGAACTGCTGGAGAAACCGGTCATTGCAGCAGTCAACGGGTTCGCCCTGGGTGGGGGCTGCGAACTGGCCATGGCGTGCGATTTCCGCATCGCTTCTTTCCGGGCCAAATTTGGACAACCCGAAGTCGGACTGGGGATTACTCCCGGATTCGGCGGAACTCAGCGCCTGCCACGCTTGATTGGGCCTGGTATGGCCAAACAGCTGCTCTATACCGCGGATGTGATTGATGCCAACGAAGCTCTGCGCATCGGTCTGGTCAATCAGGTTGTACCAGCTGAGGAATTAATGCAGACTGTAAAAGACATTGCCAAGCGCATCATCGCCAAAGGTCAGCTTGCTGTGCGTTATTGCAAGGCAGCAGCTGATAGTGGTATGCAAACTGACATTGACCGCGCTATCGCATTTGAAGCCGATATATTTGGGCTGTGCTTCGCTACCGCAGACCAGAAGGAAGGTATGAATGCATTCGTAGAGAAGAGAGCCGCCAATTTCACCGGTAAATAATAAGGTGAGATTGGTTTTTTATTTTTACTTTAAATTTATAGGAGAGGTGAATATTTAATGTCAAAAGAAGTCGTAATCGTAAGCGCATGCCGTACTCCGCTGGGTTCCTTTGGTGGAGCCTTAAAAGACGTTCCGCCCGCTAAACTGGGCGCCATTGTCATGACCGAAGCTCTGAAAAGAGCCGGCATCACCGGCGAGCAGATCGACGAAGTCGTATTCGGCTGCGTTCTGCAGGCCGGCCTGGGCCAGAACATCGCCCGCCAGTGCATGATCGGCGCTGGCATCCCCAAAGAAGTAACCGCCTTCACTATCAACAAGGTTTGCGGATCTGGCTTGAGAGCAGTCAGCCTGGCTGCCCAGTTGATCAAAGCCGGCGACGTCGACGTCGTTCTGGCCGGTGGTGTGGAGAACATGAGCGCCGCTCCCTACCTGCTTCCCAAAGCTCGCTGGGGATATAGAATGGGCCCCGGACAGATGGTTGACGAAATGGTATTCGGCGGCCTGACCGACATCTTCAATGGCTATCACATGGGCATCACCGCTGAAAATGTAAACGAACAATATGGCATCACCAGAGAAGATCAGGACGCCTTCGCTCTGCGCAGCCAGACCTTAGCTGCAGCCGCTCAGGCAGCCGGCAAGTTCAAAGATGAAATCGTACCGGTGGTCATCCCTGGCAAGAAGGGTGACGTTGTATTTGAGAATGACGAATACATCAAAGCCAACACTACCGCTGAAGGCCTGGCCAAGCTGAAACCCGCCTTCAAGAAAGACGGCAGCGTAACCGCCGGCAACGCCTCCGGCATCAACGACGCTGCTGCTGCAATCGTGGTTATGTCCGCTGAAAAAGCCGCTGAACTGGGACTCAAGCCTATGGCCAAGATCGTCAGTTATGCCTCCGGCGGCGTAGATCCCAAGGTTATGGGAATAGGCCCGGTACCGGCGGTTAGAAAAGCCCTGGCCAAAGCCAACCTGACTATTGATGACATTGATTTGATTGAAGCCAACGAAGCGTTTGCCGCGCAGTCCATCGCCGTAGGCCGTGATTTAGGCTGGGCCGACAAGATGGATAAGGTCAACGTCAACGGCGGCGCTATCGCTATCGGCCACCCGATCGGATCATCCGGCGCCCGCATCCTTTGTACCCTGCTTTATGAGATGCAGAAACGCGGCTCCAAGAAAGGTTTGGCCACCCTGTGCATCGGCGGCGGCATGGGCACTGCCCTGATCGTCGAAATGTAATTTGAATTTGTGCCTGCCCGGTTTTCCCCGGGCAGGAAACATATCAGATTTGGTTTCGGCCAAATACCCCAGGTATTCTCACTGTTTCAACAGACATTAGATATCTTAATAAGGAGGGAACTGTATTGCCACATAACAATTTTTTGATGAACACGCGGGACATCAAGTTCGTGATCAAAGAATGGCTCGACACAGAAAAGCTTTTGTCCTTAGATGCCTATAAGGACTACTATGGGATTGACGACATCGATAATTTCCTCGATGTTAACTTCAAAGTGTGCCGCGATGTAATCTGCCCGGCCAACAAAGAGGCCGACGAAATCGGGGCGACCTTTGTAGGTGGGAACGAACACGCGGTTGTTACACCCGATGTCTTCAAGGATGTTTATAAAACCGTTATGGAAGCTGAGTTGGGGCCTCAGTTTGGTTTCCGCGGCGACGGCAAGATACCGCTGTCCTGGTATGCTCCGATTCTGGAGATGCAGTCCGCTGCATCCGCCGCCATAGTCATGTTCTGGTGTCTGACTCAGGGCGCCACCACTGTGCTCCAGGATTACGGCACCCAAAAACAACAGGATATGTTCCTGCCCAAGATGTACACCGGCGAATGGGGCGGCACCATGGGTCTGACCGAACCGGGAGCGGGCTCCGAAGTGGGCGCGGTGCAGAGCAAGGCATTCCCCACCGAAACCCCCGGCCTGTACAAGCTGAAAGGCCAGAAATGCTTCATCACCTCCGGTGACCATGATCTGGCGGAAAACATCATCCACCTGATGCTGGCCAAGACCCCCGGGGCCAAAGAAGGCACCGCCGGCATCTCTCTGTTCATCGTTCCAAAGTTCTGGGTCAACGAGGATGGCTCCGTGGGTGCTTGGAATGACGTAACTTCCGTTGGCATCGAGCATAAAATGGGTATTCATGGCTCCTCCACCCTCACCCTGGCCATGGGCGAGAACGACAACTGCTACGGCTGGATGGTAGGCGAAAAAGAAGTAGTAGACGGTCGTGGCGTAGGTATGTCACAGATGTTCGCGTATATGAACGAAGAACGCCTGAACACCGGTTTATTCACCCTGGGCTGCATAACTTCCGCTTATTACGCGGCTCTGGATTACACCAAAGTGCGCGTGCAGAGCAAACATTCAACCAATCCCAAAGGACCCAGTGTACGCATCATCGAACACGAAGACGTGCGCCGCATGCTGATGTACCAGAAAGCCGGCATGGAAGCCATCCGGGCTTTGATTTACCAGTCCTATCTGTTCCGTGATCTGGAAGTAGATGCTGCTACCGAGGAAGAAAGAGAATACTATGCTGATATGTTTGCGATCAACAACCCGCTGTGCAAGGCCTATTCATCCGATATGTCCCGCATTCTCACCGGGGAAGCGATCCAATGCCACGGCGGCTACGGCTTCATGGAAGAGTATGCCGGGGCTCAGCTATACAGAGACTGCGTTATCCATGGCATCTGGGAAGGCACCAACTTCATCCAGGCCCAGGACTATACCGGCCGTAAGTTCACCATGAAAGGCAGCGCTCCGTTCCAGAAGTGGGTAAAAGAAATCGATGACTTTGTTGCCAACGAGAAGACTGATGAATTCGCAGCTGAATTCGCTATGATGTCTGAAGCCATGACTTCTTTCAAGAATATCGTTGACATGAATGCTGCCTGGACCGCCGGCGACAAGCAGATGAAACAGCTCTTCGCCACCCGGACCATGCATTCAGGCGCCAGGGTCTACTGCGGCAAGCTGATGCTCTCCCAGGCCATCTTAGCTGCCAAGAAACTGGCTGAACTGGGTGATGACCATTACGATGCCAATTTCTACAAGGGCAAAATCGCCAGCGCCAAGTTCTATATCATGAACCATGTTACTGATGTATTCGGATTCGAAAAGGCCATGAAGGCCGGCGACAGAAGCTGTATTGACGTAGCCGAAGAAGCCTTCATGTAAACCGCTTTAATCCTGTCTCAGGGCAGGAAAAAACCATTATAAACCGTGACAACTGCTTATATCAACAGCCGGGTTTTATAGCTCCCGGCTGTTTTTTTGTCTGACGATGCAGATAAGACAATCGTTCCCTCTGGGTCTTCATTCCGACTTCTAAAGATTTTTTCTGCCCGATGCCAGACCGGCATAACATAAGGAATAAAAGAGCAAAAGTGGAGGAAGGCTACTAACTGTAACCTTTTTGCCGGAGGTGATCATATGGCAGATAATACGCCTTTCCTGCAGGGCATCAATTACTGGCCGATTCATAAAGCCATGTACTGGTGGAAGAATTTTGACCCCAACGAGGTGAACCGCGATTTTAGTCTGTTACAGCAGCATGGGTTTAAGTTGGTGCGCATTTTTCTTACCTGGGAAGACTTCCAGCCCCGGCCAGACCTCATCTCCCCAGCGGCTTTGGAGCATCTTGCCACAACGATGGATATTGCCTGGCGCCACGGGCTGCAGATCATGCCTACCTTCTTCTGCGGCCACATGAGCGGGGTCAATTGGATGCCGGCCTGGATGCTGACCGATTACTCAGCGCCCCAACCCTTCGATATATATGCCGGAGGTGTGATATACACCGACAGGGCTTTGCGGGATTGCTACAGCGATGAAGCCGTTATCGAAGCCCAAGCCCTTCAGATCGCCTCAGTCTGCCAGCACGTCCACGGCCACCAGTCTCTGTACGGCTACGACCTGGGCAATGAAAACTCCAATTTCGCCATACCTCCCGACCGGGAAAGGGCCCGAGGCTGGCTGGATGTAATGACCTCAACCATCCGCAGCTATAGCCCGGGTATGCCGGTTACCATCGGCATGCACAGCGAAGATCTGGAACAGGACCGCCGTATGTGGCCGCAGGATGTCGCCAGGTACTGCGACTACCTTTGCATGCATGGCTATCCCTCCTACCTGGCCTGGGTAAAGGATCCTTTCGACGCTCATGCCCTTCCTTTCCTGGCCACGGTAACCGAGTGGATGGGCGGAAAGCCTGTGCTGCTGGAGGAGTTTGGCGCACCAACCTGTGAAAACGATCAAGAAAGGGCTGAAACCGCAGTTTTAAGCCTTTTCCCCCTTTTTGAAGAAAAGTCGGTTAAGGACTTCTACCAGAGAGCCCTGACTCTGCTGCAACAAGAGCATATCCTGGGTGCCCTGGCCTGGTGCTTCGCGGATTATCACCCCCATCTATGGGATCGCCCTCCTCTGGACAGGAGAATACATGAGAGGTATTTCGGCCTGTTCAGATCTGATCACTCCCCTAAACCAGCTTTGGAGGCTTTCAAGACTCAGCGGCTCTATGAACCCGCCCCGGAGAAGGTAGAGAAGCGCCATCCCTGGCTGCAGGATTATGACCGGGAGGATTTCTATTCGGACCCGATCGGCAATCTCAGCGCTATGTATGAGCAGTACCGGCTGCATAAAGGTCTCGAACCCCAGCTGGCAAATAAATAACAGACGATTAAGATGCCCGCACTGTTTTATCTATGATTAATAAAACATCCGGCTTCGGGGCGGGCATCAAAAACCTGGAGGTATATCATGAAAATTGCAATGCTGTCACCCATCGCCTGGAGGACGCCGCCTCGGCACTATGGCCCCTGGGAATTGGTAGTCTCGAATCTCACTGAAGAGCTGGTAAAACTGGGGCACGAAGTAACATTGTATGCCACCGGTGATTCCAAAACGGCGGCTCGCTTGGAGTATATCTGCCCCTATCCGTATGAGGAGAACCCGGAGATCGATCCCAAGGTTTGGGAAGCGATGCACATCGCCCACCTGTTCGAGAATGCGCACAAATATGACATGATTCACAACAATTACGATTTTATTCCCTTAGCCTTCAGCCGTATGACAGATACACCGGTGGTGACCACCATCCACGGCTTCTCTTCGCCTAAGATAGTACCAATTTACCGCGAATATAACCGCAACAATTATTATGTATCTATCAGCGATTCGGATAGGCACCGCGACTTAGACTATGTCCGTACGGTTTACCACGGCATAAACCTGGATGAGTTTACCTTCAGCGACAAGCCCGGTGATTATCTGGTATTCTTGGGCCGCATACATCCCGATAAGGGCACCGAGCAGGCCATAGAGATTGCCCGGCAAAGCGGGATGAAATTATTGATCGCCGGCATTATCCAGGACAAGGATTACTATAACGAACGTGTGGCTCCGCATATAGACAACCGGCAAATCATATATATCGGCTCGGTAGGCCCGCCTCAAAGGGATGAGCTTTTGCGGAATGCTTATGCGGTCTTGCACCCCATATCATATCAGGAGATGTTCGGTTTGACCGTGGTTGAATCAATGGCCTGCGGCACTCCTGTAATTGCTTTTAACAAGGGTTCGATGCCCGAGGTGATAAAAGACGGCGTAAGCGGTTTCCTGGTACAGAACGTCGCCGAGGCCTGCGAGGTCATGCCCAAGGTTGCCTCCCTGCCGCGCAGTCATTGCCGTCAGTGGGTTGAAACCCGGTTTTCCAGGCAGCGCATGGCCTTAGACTATCAGTCGGTTTACCAGGATATCCTCGGAGGCAATGCCTTTCCCATTGAGAAAACCAGGACTTCACCGGAGATCATGCTTAATTGAGTCCAGCCGGGGGATGTTCTTGAGGCCATCCCCCGCCGGTTTGCTTTTAAAAGACAACCGTTGCTCTTCCTACACATAGGTGATTTTTACTCCACTTTAGTACCCGTCTACTAACCGCCTACCTTTTGCCTCCTCCAGGACTTTGCTCATCAATTGCTTCTCATACCTTACCCATTCAGTCTCATCAACTCCCTTGTGAGTAGAGAGTGCAAAGAGGTACAATAGTCTGAATGAATGCGGTGGCGGGGAGTGAGTTTCTATGGATTTGCGGCGCTATAATCTGAGCCTGCTTCTGTTTTCCCTGGCAAGTTTGATGATGGGGATATACAGTGGTCTGTATGACCCCTCTTTTAACAACTACCTGGCTCAGGTTCATCATCTCGGCGAAATAGCCCGTGGAGCCCTGGAATTTCCCCGCGAGTTGCCAGGTTTTCTGGTGGTAGTGGTTTTTACTCTTCTGCTTTTCTTAAAGGACACCCGGGTGACTATGGTAGCGGCCCTGATGGTGGCGGTGTCGTTGTGGGGGCAGGGGTTTTTCGCGTACAATATGGTCCTGGTGGTATTGTGGATGTTGCTGTGGAGCACCGGCGCTCATCTTTTTATGGTGATGCGCTCGTCACTGGCCTTGCGCCTGGCGGATAAAAACCAGGCCGGAAAATTGCTGGGACAGATCGGAGGCCTTGAAGCGGCCGGGGTTTTATTGGGTTCACTCCTGGTCTATATCGGGGTGAGCCGGTTTGACTTTTCTTTTGCTCTAATCTTCGGTATCGCGGGAAGCTGTGCCCTGACAGCAGCGGTGTGCATGGCCATGATTAAAGGCGAGCCAATTAAGAGACCGCCCCGTTACCTGCTGTTCAAGAAAAAATATAACCTTTTCTATTTACTAAATATCCTGTTCGGAGCCCGCAAGCAGATATTTCTCACCTTTGCCCCCTGGGTCTTGATCCGTCTTTTCGACCAGGGGGTGGAAGTCTTTGCTATTTTGAGTATGATCGGTACGGCGGTGGGCCTTTTCTTTCGTCCCCTCCTGGGCATGGCCATCGACCGCATCGGAGAAAAGCGCATCATTGCGGCTGAATCGCTGGGTCTGATCGTTATCTGCATCCTATATGCCTTTGCACCCGCCTGGTTTCCCGCTAACCTGGCCTTAACAGTGATAATGGCCTGTTTTATCACTGACCAGGTCCTCTTCGCGGTCAATATGGCCCGGGCCACCTATTTGAACCGCATCGTCGACACCCCTGATGATATCGGTCCCACGCTATCTATGGGCGTAACCCTGGATCACATGGTTTCCATGACGGTTCCCATCGGAGGCGGACTGATCTGGGCCAGTTTCGGCTATCAGTGGGTGTTTTTGGCAGCCGCAGGCATTGCCCTGCTCAATCTGCTACTTGCACTCAACATCCCCGATTTATCCCCTCCAGCCGAACCTCAGACCCAAAGCGCGTGAGCAGCGGCAACTGCTTTCCGGAATCATTTCTAGCTCTGTTTTCCATTGACAGCGCTACCTTGAAGGGGTAAATTCAACTTGACGGCACACCGGCACTTGTGGGGAGGAGCAGCAAATGGCGGATCATGTTCTGGTTCACCTGGAGGATGTAACCAAGACCTATGTGATGGGCGAGGTCTCGGTAGAAGCCCTTAAAGCCACCACTATCGACATCTTTGCGGGGGAAGTACTGATAATCCTCGGTCCCAGCGGTTCTGGGAAGAGCACTTTATTAAACCTGATAGGCGGTATGGATCGGGTCAGCAGCGGTGAATTGACTTTTCGCCAGCAGGCTTTGCATCTGGCCGGCAACAATGAACTGACTCAATACCGCCGGGACCATATCGGCTTTGTTTTCCAGTTCTATAATTTGATATCAGATTTAACCGCCTGGGAGAACGTGGAGTTGGCTGCCAGTCTGGTCGATAACCCGCTGTCGACCCAGGAAGTGCTCATGCAGGTGGGGCTTGATGAACGCCTGGACCATTTCCCGTCTCAACTCAGCGGCGGCGAGCAGCAGCGCATATCTATCGCCAGGGCTATAGTAAAACGGCCCTTGATCCTGCTTTGTGATGAACCTACCGGCGCCCTGGATTATCAAACCGGCAAAAGCATACTGGAGCTGCTCTTAGAGGTAAACCGGCTGCATGGCAGCACGGTAGTTATTGTAACCCACAATGCGGCCATCGGCGCCATCGGCGACCGGGTCGTGCGTATGAGCAGCGGCAGAGTGGCGGAGATCCAAGTCAATGCCAGCCGGGCAACACCTGAAGGAATTGAGTGGTAATGAAGGTATTATATCGCAAACTGTGGCGCGGCATATGGACCAGCAAGGGGCAGTTTTTTGCCATGGCCCTGGTTATTACCATAGGCATCTCCCTGTATGTGGCCATGTCGACCACTTATTCCAACCTGGGCTATGCTCAGGAGCGTTTTTATGATGACAATAACTTCGCTGATCATTATTTCCATGTGGTCCACGCCCCGGAAGGGGTAGCCAAGCAGATCGCCAACATACCCGGGATAGAAAAGGTAACCGTACGCATACAGCAGGATGTGGCGGTTATAAAAGAGGACGGCACCCGGGCCTCAGCCCGGCTCACCTCTTACCCTTTGCCCCTGAATCAACAGGTCAATAGCGTCGAATTGGAGCAAGGCCGCCTTTTCGAAGCCTATCCGGCCAACGGCGGGGCGGAGGCCCTGGTTGATCCCTCCTACCTGGAGGCCAATGGCCTGAGTTTCGGTGATAATGTAGAGATAATCGCCGAGGGCAGGCAGGTTCCACTTACTGTGGTGGGGACGGCTATAGGCCCCGAGTTCGTGTACGCCGTCAAAGACCTCTCCGCCATGGTGCCTGACCCTAAAACCTTCGGTATATTCATGATACCTTTGAACCAGGCTCAGGAAGTTTTCAACCTTCCCGGGCAGGTCAACCAGATCCTGGTGGTATTCTCACCCGGGGCGGACACCGATTCCATAGTGGCGCAAATCGAGAACCTGCTTTCTTCCTATGGCAACCTGGCCAGCTATCCTCGCAAGGATCAGCTCAGTCACTCCTTACTGGACTCCGAGCTGACCAGCGGCCGTATCATGGCCAGATTTTTCCCTATCATATTCTTGACCATCGCTGCGGGGATACAAATCGTCTTGCTGCGCCGCATGATCCGCATGCAGCGCTCTCAGATCGGCATTATGAAAGGCCTGGGGTTCAGTAACTCCGCGGTGGTTTTTCATTACAGCAGTTATGCCCTGGCGGTCAGTATGATAGGAGCGCTGGCCGGAAGCAGCCTGGGATTGCTGTTCTCCCAATCCCTCAACGAAATATATGCCATGTACTTTAACCTTCCCAAAGTAGAAGGCTATCATTTTCAGGTAGTGGCATACAGTTTTATACTCGCGGCTGCAGTGGGACTTGCAGCCGGGCTTAGCGCGTCCATGCCTGTCGTCAGCATTAACCCGGCAGAATCAATGCGCGCTCAGCCGCCCGGCAAGACCTCCCGCAATATGCTGGAACGCCTGCCATTTTTCTGGCAGCGCTTGAGCCCTTTGTGGAAGATGAGTTTTCGTTCTGTGGCCCGTAACCGCATGCGGACAGCGGTTACGGTGGCCGGGGTGGTAGCCGCTGTCTCTTTATTGCTGATATCCTTTTTCATGAATGATGCCATAGATTATATGATGAAGCAGTATTATGATAAAGAGATGCTTTACCATTACCTGGTGCGTTTCGATCAACCGGTCAGAACCAGCGAGTTATTGTCCATTTCCCGGATGGAAGGAGTCAATCGTACAGAGGCTTTTATCGAGATCCCGGTGAAAATCCACTACAACGGCAGAACCGTCGAGGATGCGGTCAACGGCCAAGCTGAGGGCAACCAGCTAAAGATGCCTTCCGACAACGAGGGCAATCCCATGGCTATACCCGAGGAAGGCATTGTACTTGGCGAAATCACTGCCCGCAAGCTGGGAGCACAGCCCGGCGACCTGGTTACTGTGGAGACCGCCTATAAAATGGGCGAGCCGCTAACTACCGAACTGCCGGTGGTGTCCATAAACCGGCAGCTTTTCGGCAGTATATGCTATACCTCATTGACCCAGGCCAATCGGCTGCTGCATGAAGCGGATTTAGTGTCCGGCTGCATGCTCCTGGTCGATCCGGGGCAGGCGGCCGCCATCGAGGATGATTTGAGCGATATAACCGGAATCAATTCTATTGCCAGCCGCCAGAAAGAGATCGACAATATCACCAGCCTGATGGAAAGCTCAATCTTATTCGTGGGGATCATGATCTTTTTCTCCCTGATCCTGGGCCTGGCCATCATTTATAACTCCATCGTCATGAGTTACAATGAACGCAAGAAAGAGCTGGCCTCATTGCTGACCCTGGGATTTACCCACACTGAGGTATCCGGCTTGATGTTGAAAGATACACTGATACAGGCAGTGCCGGGATTGCTCATCGGGCTTCCCACCGGGCGCTGGCTGGCAGTTTTCTATATTTCCAGTGTGAGCACCGATATGTTCACCTTTCCGGTGGTTATCTCTCCCTTTAGTTATGTGCTCAGTTTACTGGTAGGTTTGAGTTTTGTCCTGACGGGGTACTGGTTAGCAACGCGGGGATTGTCAACTTTAGACATGATTGAGATGTCAAAATATGTGGACTAACAGGAGGCGGAGGCTAAGAAGATGAAGAAAAAGCGCTGGTTGTATGGGGGCATTGTCCTGGTAGTTGCGGTGTTGGCCGGAGTCGCAGTATACCAGGGCGGTGTTGCCGAGATGGACGCGGTTAAGGTCACCAGGGCGGCTGTCGCCCGGACCGTGGATGATACCGCTGTGGTGCAGGCTGTAAATGAATCGCTTCTTTATGCTCAACAGAGCGGAACGGTGGCTGCTGTGGAGGTTGAGTTAGGCCAGGAGGTCAAGGCCGGCCAAGCCCTGATACGCCTGGATAATCCGGATTTAAATATACAAGCCAGCCAGACCGAGTCGCAGATGAACCAAACCCGGGCAGGCCTAGATTCGGCCTCAGCAGCCCTTAACCGCACCCGCCTGCAGCTGGATGATGCCCGTAAAAACCTGGAACGGGTCAATTCGCTCCTGCAAAGCGGCGCCGCCAGCCAGAGCGAATACGAACAGGCCCTGACCGCTGTGCAGCTTCTGGAAAGCACTGAAAAAGAGCTGACATCTTCACAACAGGCCGCACAGGCGCAATTGAAAAACCTTGAGAGCACGCTGGGGGAAGTACAGGGCAAAAAAGCACAATTGATTGTCACCGCTGCCACTTCCGGTAAAATACTCAGTATTGATGTAAAAAAGGGTGCGGCCATCATGCCCGGTCAGTTGCTGTCCAGCATCGGCTCCAGCCAGCATCTGGAGTTAAAAGCCCACATATTAAGCGATGACCTGGCAGAAATCGCCGTAGGCCAGGCAGTTGACATCACTGCCCCGGTTTTGGGTACAAAAGTCCTTAAAGGACAGATCACCCAAATCTACCCTAAGGCTGAGGAAAAACAATCCGCACTTGGGGTAATTCAGCGCCGCGTACCGGTTATGATCAGTATGGAAGAAACCGGCACACTGCAGCCCGGCTTTGAGGTGCGCATCGCCATTCAGACCAGGCAGGAGCCGGATGCCCTGGTTGTACCCCGCCAGAGTGTCCGTACCGTTTCCAGCGGCGGCAAAGAAGTTTTCTTGATAAAAAACAACCGCATCATGATTCAACCGGTTGAGGTAGGCTTGAGTGACAGCGCACACATCGCTATCGTTTCAGGGTTGAGCGAAGGGGATATAGTAGTGAAAGACGCCAGCAAGGATATCACTGCAGGCGGCCGTGTCAAGCCCCTCTTCCAATGACACGCGGGGACGCTTGCAGAATCCCTTAACATCATCGAGGACTTTCTATAGCGTTCTGGGGCAGATGGCCGCCGTCTGGTCTATTCGTCTTCAGGCTTAAAGTCCAGTGCCCCGGAATTGATGCAAAAGCGCATGCCGGTGGGACGGGGGCCGTCAGGGAATACATGACCCAGGTGCCCCCCGCAGGCTTTGCACATTACTTCGGTTCGGATCATCCCGTGGCTTAAATCCCTGGCCTGGTCCAGGGTTTCTTTGTCAAGGGGCTGGTAGAAACTGGGCCATCCGGAACCGGATTCGTATTTCACCTCAGAACTGAATAAGGGCTGGCCGCAGCCGGCACAACAATAGATGCCCTTTTCGTGATGATCATAATACTTATTATGGAAAGCCATTTCGGTCCCTTTTTGCCTTAAAATGCGATAGGCCTCGTCATCCAGCATCGCTTTCCACTCTTCCTCCGACCTGACCTTTTTCTCCGCCATGATATCATCCTCCTTGGGGTTATTTTAACCCTTTTAACGCAAAGAATGAAAAAAGGAAGCTAAAAAGGAGAACAGGCTGAGGCCAGCGCGGGTCATTTAGGCGAGGTCGATCACATGCAGCCGGCGTTCTTCTTGAAGGTTTATGAATTGATCTTTAACTCGAATCATGGGGCGTTGGGGTTCGTTCTGGTTAACCAGGACTACGGAGGCGATAGAGCCATCGCTCAATTTGACCATTTCACCAGGGATGACGTTTAATACATAGGATATCAGACGCCTGGTTATAAAAGGATCGAGATGGCCCAGGCTGCGGTTGACTACTTCATCCAAGGCTTCAAATAAAGGCAGGGCTTTGCGATAGGGCCGGTCAGAGGTCAGGGCGTCAAAAACATCGGCAACCGCAATAATACGAGAGAAAATATGCAGCTTATGCCCTAAAACCTTAAAAGGATAACCACTGCCGTCAAAGTGTTCGTGATGCTGTAAAATGGCAGTAATAACCTCATTTTCGGTTAACTGCATCTCTTGAGCAATTCTAAAACCGTACAGGGGATGCTGCTGCATTTCTTTATGCTCCTGTGAGGTGAGTTGGGCGGGCTTATTGATCAGATCCATCGGTATTCGGGCTTTGCCGATGTCGTGCAATAGGGCTGCTTTGGCCAGACAGCGCAGGGATTTATTGTTTAGACCCATGCCTTCGCCCAATTTTACAGCGATGATGCTGACTGAAACCGAGTGCTTCATGGTATACTCGTCTTTCTGGCGCAAAAGCTTGATCTGGTTCAATATATTGTTAGACCCGATAATTTCAGGATAAATTAAATCAACTGTATCTTCGACCTGATTGAGGGTGATAGCATGCCCTTGAGACAAACTGAGCATGAATTCCCGGAAAGCTTCTACCGCAGTGCCAATACCAGGAAGGAGCACCGCTTTGCGCATAGCAGCCCGGTTATCGAGTTCGGTCTTTTCTTCAGCAGAGGTTTCTTCCCATAGGTAGACCTCTTCAAATCCTTTTTTCAACAGTTGCTCTATGTGACGCGGCTCGAGGAGAATATCCCTGGCTAACAGCAACCTCCCATCTTGATCATAGATATTGCGGGCCAATTTCTGATTTACCTGCAGATGTTCCAGACTCAACTTAATCACAGTACACTCTCCCTGTGCAGTGATTTCAAGGAAATTTCTATTATTATACTACAATTTTCCTAAATTTAGGTATATATCTTTCTTATTTAGGTCATTTTTAGGTCATTGTATTGTTTATTAATTACTTATCGTTTTTTTTGGCCACTGCCTATAACTGTCACAGAATAATAGTATGGTAGCTTGCGCAAAATGATATTGAGCATACCCAATAAAACCATGAAAGGAGTCTGGAAATGAATTTGAATCACATGGAATTGCAGAATCTGCGGCATCTTATCGGGGCGCATAAGAACACGGAAAAGAAATTGAATTTCTATTCCGAACAATGCCAGGATCCGCAGTGCAAGCAGATGTTCCAGCAGGCAGCCAAATCCTGCAGTCAGACTACTCAGAAACTGATGTCATTTTTAGGTTAAAGGAGAGTTGGTAATGAATAAACATCTAACTGACAAGGAAATGGTCAATGACATCCTGGCATCGACCAATGCCAGCCTAACCAAGTATGCTAACGTTATCAGTGAAACCGCCAACCATCAGCTTCGTTCAACCATCCAACAGATCCGTAATAGTGATGAACAGTTCCAGTATCAGCTCTTCCAAATGGCTGAGCAAAAAGGCTTTTACAAACCCGCGGCCCAGGTCGATACTCAAGATATCCAGACTGTTAAGTCTCAAGTTTCTTCCTGATCCTGCTCCTCTTGAAAGGAACGTTTTTCAACGTTCCTTTTTTGTTTCTGCTTTTAAAGGGTGATTGTGATATATTTAACATAAAATAACAGCAGGGGGGAAGATAATTTATGCGAAAGAAAAGCCCGATCATATTTACTGGACTCTTAATGCTACTTATGCTATTGTCACTTGCAGTCAGCGGATGCCAAAAAACTACGCCTCAACCGCCACAACCTGCTGAAAGCACCCTGATAAACCCGGTGGGCCCACTGGTTTTACCGCTAGCAGGCCTGGAAAACGGGGCGGTTAAAGGCCCGGTCACAGTCAAAGTATCTTACTGGAAAAGCAATGATGAAGCCATTGGCTTATTGACCGGTAACCAAGCTGATTTCGCGGTGTTGCCGGTCACTTTGGCGGCCAATCTATACGCCAATCAGAAGGACCTGGTGATGGTAGGCGTACACGAGTGGAAGGTGTTTTATCTGTTAGCCCGGCAGGGGGTTCAGTTTACCGACTGGTCTTCATTGAAAAACAAATCCATTCACATGCCCGTCGGCAAAGGCCAGACCGTGGACGTGCTGTCCCGATTGGGAGTGATCAGAGCCGGCCTGACTCCTGATCAAGACGTACAATTCGTATACGCTCCGCCGCAAGAAGTGGTAAGTCTTTTTCAGACCGGCAAGATAGATTTTGCCGCCTTGCCCGAACCTTACGTCACCCTGGCCATGAAAGACAACGCCGGATCCATCGTGCTTGATTATCAGAAGTACTGGGGAGAAGTCGCCGCTGTAGAACCCCGGGTTCCTATAGCCGGACTATTTGTAAAAAAGGATTTCGCCGCCAAGAATCCTCAGATGGTAAAGGATGTGGCCCAGATGCTGTCAGATTCGACTGATTGGTGCAATACTAATCCCGATGCTGCAATCGAACAGGCCCAAAATACCCTGCCGCTGCCGGCGGCAGTCATGAAAGCCTCTCTGCAGCGTACCGAATTCAAGTATATTCCCAGCGCCGAGTGCCGTGACGAAGTTAAAAAATACCTGGAAACCATTCAGCAAATTGACCCCAACTCCATAAAACAATTGCCTGATCAGGGGTTTTACGGTGAATGAAGGGATTAAGCAGAGCACTGACCGGCATCATCGTTTTCCTGGTATGCTGGCAGATTCTATCTTTTTTTATAAGTCGCGTAATTATTCCGGTACCATCAGAAACCCTGGGATTGCTGGGTGAACACCTGACCAATCCCAGGATGCTGGAGGCCGCTCTGCAAACTGCCTGGAAAGTAGGTTTAGCTCTGGTCCTGGTGCTTCTCTTAGGCATCATTGCCGGGCTTTTTTTGGGAATATCCGAGGCTTTTTATGAAATGTTCCGCCCCATCATCATGTTTATACAAGCGGTTCCGGTTGTGTCCTGGTTAACTCTGGTTATTTTTGCCTGGGGCGTAGGTTGGAGAGGTCCAGTTTTCATTACCTTCGTTTCCCTGCTGCCGACCGCCGTATTGACCACAGTCTCGGGGATGCGCAATCTGGACAAAGATCTTCTGGAAATGGCCCGTGTCTATCGGGTGCCTTTTAACAAGGTTTTCCACTACATCTACTGGGGCTCACTCTTGCCCTTTATTGCAGCTATAATCGATGTGACCATCGGGCAAGCCTGGAAAGTGGTTCTGGTATCCGAATATCTGGCCGGAGGCAGCGGACTGGGTGTGGAGATATTCAATGCCCGCATGGTGGTCGACTCAGCCGGCGCCTGGTCGGTCACACTTATGGCTTGCATATTGGGCATCACCACTGAACGTCTGGTCAAATACCTTTTAAGGAGGATGTCAAAGCGATGGGGGCCAGCATAGAGCTTAAGGGGATATACAAGGATTTTGCCGGGCTGAGGGTTCTGGAAAACTGGGATCTGGTCATTAGCCCTTCTGAAAGAATCGTAATTTTAGGGCTTTCGGGTTCAGGCAAAACCACCTTTTTAAGATTGCTGGCCGGAATCGAAGCCCCCACACGGGGACAACTCGAAGTCAACAGCCAAAAGATCGGTTTTGTCTTTCAGGAGCCTCGCCTCATCCCCTGGCGTACTATCCGGCAGAATCTACTCTTTGTAAACGATCGGGCTAATATCGATGCGTTGCTTAATAGCTTGCATCTGGAGGAATTTTCCGATTATTACCCATCCCAACTGAGCGGAGGCATGAAGCAGCGGGTCAATTTGGCCCGAGCCCTGGCAGTCTCTCCAGATTTGCTGATTATGGACGAAGCTTTCGCTTCCCTGGATTTAAAGGTCAAGGTTGACATTATGAATGATGTCATGCGGCTTTGGCAGCAACACCGCTTTACCATGGTATCAGTCACCCACGACCTCAAGGAAGCATTGTATCTTGCCGACCGGATTCTCTTGATATCCAGCCGCCCGGCCCGCATCATACAGCAGTTTCCGGTCGATCTGAGCGAACCCCGGATATTCTCCTCGCCGGAACTCTTGTCTCTGGAAGGAGATCTGCTGCGATTGGTATGTCAGGATTAAGCCTACCGTTATTATTAATATATTGTCATTTGTTTATATTGCTAAACATTTGTTTAGAGACTTCTCTTGCAGACCGGTAATAAAGGTTTACGGCGTTCCGCTCCCTATGCCGGGAAGCTCCATCACTTTCATGCCCGAAGGCAGTTCGAAAAGCGATTCCGGCAGGGCCTCGAACTTATAGTTGCTGTATTCCATCACTGTAGTGCTGTTATTGTAGGTGCTCTCGATTCGGATCGGCAGGCCATGATCTTCCCATAACCATATACGGTTGTCAACCTCATCCTGCTTATATTGAACTACCACACAATTTTTCCCGTCCAGGACCTCCTTGCCCAGCGGTTGGGTGTTTTCGTCTACGTTATCAATACTGTGCACTGGATTGATGTCTTCTGCCGGCTGCTCATCAGTGACCTTTATAGCCTGTTCATCCCCGGATGTAAACATGTAGTTGTAGCCTTTGCTGTTGCGGATGAAGATGGCGGTGCTTTGGCTCCCGGCATCAATAGTTTCCGAGCGCAGGTTATTGCCGGCAATCCACAACTTGCCCTGCAGCACACTGCCTTCATCAGGTTTGACCGCAAATTCACAGTAAACCCCGGGATGGTTTTTGCCCTGGGCCAGGATTTCTGCCAGGCTTTTAGCTTTGGCAGTACCGCTGCTCTGTATGGACACACTTTCTTTGGATGCCGGTTCCTTCTGCTCCGCTGAGCCTGACCGGCTGCAGCCAGCCAAACTGAGCAATAACAAAACCACCAGACCTATTAACATCCATCCGGGCCGGTTAAACATCTTTAGCAACCCCTTTCTGCAAACCGTTCTTCTCAAATCCCCGCCAAACTAATACACCTTTAGATTATTCGTTGCCAATCGCCTCAGTTTTGGAGTTGAAACCGTACACCGCAGATAAAGCGCCCTGAGGGCACTTCTGTAAACAATCCCCGCAGCGGATACATTCCGGGCTATTAGCCTCCCGCGCAGGGTCAACGTTCATCCGGCATTGGTTTGCACAAGTTCCGCAACCGGCACATAACTCCCGGTCGCATTTATAATGATACCAGCTAACCCGGTTAAAAAGTCCGTAAATAGCCCCGAGCGGGCATAAAACCCGGCAAAATGGCCTAAATATCATGAAGCTGACAACGATTACCGCAAACAATATCGTCATTTTGAGGACGAACAGGCTGCCGATCGCAGCCTGCAAACCCGGAACCAGACCCACCAGCGGCAGGCCTGCTTCCAATGTACCGGCCGGGCAGATATATTTACAGAAGGCCGGCACTCCCAGGCCTAAAGTACGAGCCCCTGCCAGGGGTATCCAGATTACGAAAACAAGCAGGATGAGGTACTTGCTCCAGCGCATCCATTGAGGCAGCGCCAGTTTTACAAAGGGCGCCTTGTAAAGCCATTCCTGCAGCATGCCGAAGGGACAGATCCAACCGCAGATCCAGCGCCCTAAAAATGAGCCGAACACAACCAGCCAGCCCACAACGTAAAATGACCAATTATAAAAAGGGTCGGCTAAAACGGTCTGCAGCGAACCCAAAGGGCAAGACCCTATCGCCCCCGGGCAAGAATAGCAGTTCAGAGCGGGAATACAGATCTGTTTGAGTTTTCCCCGGTAGATGTGTCCGCTGATAAAGTTCCCCATCAGCGGGTTCCACATGAAGACACTGATTAGCTGCACCCATGCTCTCATATCAACCAATACCAACGCATTCCAGGCATATGGTTATGGCCTTGGCCCATACAGTCAGGTGTTCATTGCGCAGCAACCCGAATAGAATCATGGCCAGACCCAGCGCCGGAAGCACCAGTCTGAGCATCTTTCCTCTCATCTCATCACCCCATATCACCCGGAGTCTATGGCTTTAAGCGCTCATCTGGCTGCAGCGTCCGGTTCAGGCCCGAGCAGCCTGTCAATCACTTTGCTGTAGCCCTCCAGGCTATTGCTGCCGCTGACCAATTCTCCCAGAACTTGACCGCTGCTATCCACGAAAATAGTGGCCGGAACATAATCGAAAGCCCGGCAGACACTTTTCTCCAGGGAAGCGTCGGGAATAACATTCTGATAGAGAGCACCGCTGGCTGAAACAATTCTTCTGGCGGCTTCCACATTCTTATCCACTACCACCCCCAGGATTTTAACCCCGGAGCTTTCATACTTCTTTTGCAGACGCTCCAAGTCAGGCATTTCTTTTATACAAGGTTGGCAAAAGGTACCCCACAGATTGATCATGGTCAGGGTGTGCTGTTGAAAAACCTGTTCGGTCACCGTCTGACCATTAAGGTCGGTTGCCGAAAACTCTGGAATAACATTGCCTGCCAAGGGGTTCTTTCCCGGTTTTGGTGCCGGGCTCCCGGTTTGGTTGCCAACCATTTCCTTTATCGGAGAATTGTGATCAATAGAGTCTGAGGCCGGGCTCCCGGTTTGCTCGTCCCGGCTGCATCCTGACGGAAGAAGTAAAATTAAAACCACGAGCAGTGCAATTAGTCTCTTCATTCACACCTCCGTGAACGGTATTTAAGTGAAAAGGCTATTTCTTATGTTTTTTCACATAAGCCTTTATTTCCTGAATCAATTCTTTTTTCAAAGTTTGAGACTTGATTTTCTTCGAGATTATCTCTTCTTCCGGGAATATTCCGTTAACGGTTTTTCTCACCCGGACGGTTTCCTCGAAAACCAACTCATCCGCCCTGGTCACCCGCACTTTGAGATCATAATCGCGGGTGCCTTCAATGCGCTTTCCTTTCAGCTGGGTTACATTAAGGATTACAAATTCATATTTGAACACATGAATTCCCCCTGATACAGATAATAGCGATTAATACTTAATTCGTAATCGCCTGCTGTTTTCCTTCCGGTAGAGAGGGAGAAACAGGCAGGGCAGGAACGGGGAGGGGAGATCAGGGTGACAATTGGGGGCGGTCCTTTTTGTCACCCAGTTGTCACCCGGCCCCCGAAGCCTACCAGGCCTGGCGGTATATATTCAGTACATCCTCCCGCCCCAGCCTTTGCAAGACTCCCAGTGAGCCTTTTAATACCGCATTGTCAGCCATGGTTTCCAGATCAGCAGCCTCTACGCCAAGGTCGCGCAGGCGCGAAGGAATGTTTAACGATATAAAAAAGGCCTGGAGGGCATCAATTCCTGCCACGATCAGATCATCACCCTCCAAGGCGGTTATGCCAAAGATTTTTTCAGCAAAACGGTGGAAAGTACCGGGATCGTTCTTGTACACATACCGCATCCAGACCGGCAAAAGCACCGCCAGCCCGGCTCCATGCGCCACCGGGTAAAAAGCGCTCAGGCTGTGCTCCATGCCATGGGTAGCCCAATCCCCTCCCCGGGTCCCCGGGGTTGTGCTGCCGTTGAATGCCAGGGTTCCGGCCCAGGCCAGCTGCGCCCTGGCTTGATAATCAGCCGGATCCCGCAAGACCTTGACGGCTTCTCTCATGACCGTTTTAATCAGTCCTTCCATATACTCCCTCATGACCTCCACATCCGTGCTGCCGTCAAAGTAGACCTCCAGGATATGGGTTATCATATCCACCGCTCCCTCGGCGGTGTTATGAGCGGGCAGAGTGCTCTGCACCGAAGGGTCAATGATGGATAAGCGGGGATACAGGTACTTGGAGCCCAGCCCCCACTTGGTCTGGTCATCTTCCCGGGTCAATACGGCATTATTATTCATTTCCGACCCGGTTCCAGATATGGTCAGAACTCCGTATATGGGTAAAGCCTGCTTAATCCGGGCTGCTCCGGCAAAGAAGTCCCATACCTCACCAGGGTGGTGATATCCTGCCGCGATTATTTTAGCACTGTCAAAAACACTGCCTCCGCCGACGGCTATCACTGCTTCAACCTGATATTCCCGGGCCAGCTCAATTCCAGTTTGTACCTTGGAGAGAACAGGATTGGGCTGCACCCCCGGCAGTTCCACAAATCCGACCCCGGCCTCATGCAGGGCAGAAGCAACCTGTTCATAAACCCCGTTGCGAAAAACCGAGCCCTGCCCATAAACCAGCAAAGCCTTCTTGATGCCGTCATTGGCTGCTTCCTTTCCCAATCGTTTGATGGTATCCTGTCCAAATATGATACGGGTAGGATTAACAAAACTGAAATTTCTCATGTTTAAGGCCTCCTTATCGCATATCTGTTATTTCATGGTAGCATACAATGGATTGCTAATCTCACCAAAGAGGTAATTTGTACTGCTATAATCATTTCCAAATATTTTTATGTCATCACCCCCAAAATCAATTGCTGCCTGGCGCATTCTTTAACAGAAGATGCTCACCGCTCTTGACGCTCAACAGGAGCATCGTATCTTCCGATTCGTTCCAAAAACCAGTCTCATAGTACTCTTGTTTGACCTTGAAAAACTACCCCGCCCCAGGGGTAGTTTTTCATTCTGTTTAGCATCAAACAGATAAGCTCAGGCGACTCAAGTTAAGCGCTTTCAAAAATTCCTGGGAATATGCCCGCCTTATGCAAGATTATAGCGTAAGAATGTGTAATGCATAGGCAAAGGGTAATTTTGAACCAGAAAGGTCGTGATGCGATGCCAGCCAGGCGCACGGGAGTTGTCTTGACTCTATTATTAGTCTTCTCTGTTTTCCTGACCGTCGGCCTGTTAAGTGCCTCCACCGTACAAGCGCAGGATGTTAATGTCTATATCAACGGGGTGCAAACCCTTTTCCCCGATCAGCTGCCTTATATCGATGAAAACGACCGCACTATGGTGCCGGTTCGCTTCTGCTCACTGGCCCTGGGCGCCACCGTTGAGTGGGATGCCGAACATATGCAGGTCATCATATCGCGGCCTGAAGATGAAACCGCTTCAACCCGCCAGGTCACTCTTACCATCAACAGCACAGAAATGCTGATTGCCGGCGAGTCTCCCCGGTCAATGGACACCGCAGCCGTGCTCAAGAACGGCCGCACTGTGGTGCCACTGCGCTTTATCTCCGAATTCTTTGCAGCCGAGGTGGTCTGGGATTCCCCCAGCCGCGCCGTACATGTTTTTACCCTGGGTCAAACCCCTGAAGAGCAGGCCCAGATCATTCAGAAGGCCTCTGTTGACGGGGCTGAGTTACCGCGCCTGAATTCGGCTCAAAACCTGCAGCGTCTATTAGATGAATACAATCAAAACAACTACCGGTTAGGACTGCAAAACGACCTGATGAAATCTGCCGCGTCGGTACAGGAACAAGCCGCCCAACCTGCGCCCGCCGCCGGGTTGTTAAGTGGCGGAACTGCTTATTCAGGCACCAACGTTCAGGTTGAAGGAGTGGATGAATCCGATATAGTAAAAACCGACGGGGAATACCTCTATCAGGTAAAAGACCGTGAGGTAATCATTGTGAAGGCCTACCCCGGCAGTGAACTACAGGTGGTGGCACGGGTTCCGGTTACGCAGCGACCCCGCGAGATGTACCTTCACCAGAACCGGTTGATTTTAATTCAGGATTCCGTGCTTAATCGTGATTACCCTGAGCCCGTACCCATGGAAGATACCGCCAAGAGGCTTATGCCGTCAATTTACCCGCCGGCTCAGAGCCGCACCCTAGTGACCATATTCGATACCAGTGAAAAGAGCCGCCCGGCAAAAATTGATGAATACGGCACTCCCGGCAACTACGTGTCATCGCGCAAAATCGGGAACAACATTTATCTAATCAGCAGCGAACATGTCTACCAGCCCTTTGAACCGGTCTATTCCGTCAACGGCCAGGAATACACCAAATCCTACGATCAGATTCGCTATTTCCCCGATATGCAGTTAAGCTCCTATGTGAACATCGCCCAGGTAAAATTAACCTCGGCCGGCAGCCAATTCGCTCTGGAGACCTTCCTGGGATCAAGCGGCAATGTGTATTGTTCGCAGAACAATCTTTATATAGCAGCTTCATTATACCGCCCCGCCTACTACCGCCAGGGGTACACGGAAGACAGCGAAAGCACCGTACTATACAAATTCGGTCTGGGCAACGGGGTGAGTTATGCCAGCCGCGGCCTGGTTCCGGGCACGATATTGAACCAGTTCTCCATGGACGAATATGACGGCTATTTCCGCATCGCCACCACCCGCAACGGATGGAACGCAGATAGATCCGGCAACGCGGTGTATATTCTCAATGCGAGCATGCGGCAGGTCAGTGCCATCCAAGATATAGCTCCGGGAGAAAGAATATACTCCGCCCGATTTATAGGCCCCCGGGCCTATCTGGTTACCTTCAAGCAGGTCGATCCTCTATTTGTGATAGACATGACTCCCTCAGCCCCAAAAATCCTGGGCAAGCTAAAAATCCCGGGGTTCAGCAATTATCTGCATCCTTACGGGGATCACTACCTGATCGGGCTGGGCAGTGAAGTGGAGGATAGCGGCAAAGCCACCCGGACTACAGGATTGAAACTGAGCCTGTTTGATGTTGCCGACGTCAATAACCCCATCGAAGTCAGCAAGGTAGTGATCGGAACTTCCGGAACCCGCTCCGAGGCTACCGACAACCACAAAGCCTTTATGATGTACCAGGATGTGGTAGCCTTTCCGGCGACTGTCTATGAAGGTGCCGGAGAGTATGGATCCTTTGCCTTCCAGGGGGCTTATGTATATAATGTCTCCCCGCAGGGCTTTACCCAGCAGGGCCGCATCACCCATATGGATGAGCAGGACTACCTCAAGGCAGGAGACTATTGGGGCGGAGGCAATCGTGAGATTCAGCGCGTGGTGTTTATCGGCGGCAATTTATACACATTGTCCGAAGGTATGATCAAAGCCAACCAGAACGGTACCCTGGCTGAACTGAACCGGCTGGTAACGGATTAGAGTCCTCCTTATAGGGGTCATCAAACACGATGACCCCTTTGCTTTTCATCCCCAAAAGGAAATGGCCATTCCCCTGTTCATGTACCCACATCCCCGGCCCATGCTGTATGTAAACCTTTCTCTGGCACTATGGCCCGCCGTGCATCCCCTTCCTCACAACTGGCGCCCGACAGTCTACCTGACTCAGGTGGCAAAATCAAGCTCTTTCCTATACAATAATGGTTATGAAACAAATAGCTGCAACCAACCGCATACTGGTTTTCGCGCCCCACCCCGATGATGATGTCCTGGGCTGCGGCGGCAGCATAGCCTGGCATGTTGAGCAGGGACATCAAATCAAGATAGTATATCTAACTTCCGGCGAATCCGGCAGTTTAGAAATCAGCAAAACCGAGCTGGCCGCTTTGAGAGAAAGCGAAGCCCTGGCCGCAGCCCGGACTCTGGGTGTAAAAGAAACCGAATTCCTGCACTGGCCGGACGGCTACCTCATGGTCGAACCGGAATACTTGCTGAAGCTGACCAGCTTAATAAGAGAGGAAAAGCCGCACCGGGTTTACCTGCCGCATAGCCAGGACGCGGTTCGTGATCACCTCGTCACCCACCGCCTGGTTATAGAAGCCATGCGCCGGGCTGCCGGGCCCTGGTTCCAGGAGTGCCTTTTGGAGCCCTGGTCTGTTGCCACCGCACTGGGTTACGAAATATGGACTCCGATTCTATCTCCTGGCTTAGCCCTGGACATTTCTAATTTTATGATTAAAAAAATAGCGGCACTAAATGAGCATCGCTCCCAATTAGAGGGCTTTCGCTATGATGACGCCATCACCGGCCTCAATCGTTACCGCGCGGTTATGAACAGCCGTTATGAGTACTGCGAATGTTTCCAGCTGATAAAAACACGAGAGGTAATGGATCAGCCTGCCTATGAGTAGCATCAATCCGTCCGTCCTCTTGATCACCCCGTTTCACAAAAGCCAGCGCGGCAATACCCTGACCACCCGGCGAATCTGCACCGGCCTGACCCGGCAGGGCTTAACCGCCGAGCTTTTATCACTGGAAGATACCGATTATCAGGTAAAGCTCCATCAGCACCTGGGCAGCGGGCGCTTTAATATGGTGCATGCCTTTAATGGCCTTTATCTGGCCAAAATAATGAGCAGCCATCCGCAATTGCTGGATTATCCCTTGATCGCGACTTTAACCGGAACCGACATCAACCTGCCCGGAAATCAAGAGTATACCGCCCTTGAGCCCGTGTTTACCGCCGCCCAATACATAGTGGTCTTCCATGAGGATTTTAAAAACCGGCTTTTAAGCCACCGCCCCTCTCTGGAAGAAAAGGTGGCGGTAATTCCCCAGGGCATATGTCTGCCCTCCGCACCAGCCCGGAAACCACAGGATTTTGGCATTCCAGTTGGCAGCACCGTGTTCTTGCTGCCCACCGGGCTGCGGCCCGTAAAAAATGTGGATTTGGCCCTGGACGGCTTAGAGCCGCTTGCCAACGAAGACAGCCGGGTGCGATTATTGATAATGGGGCCGGTAATTGATAAAACCTATGGCCTGCACATCTTGCAGCGCATCAAGGCCCTTCCCTGGGTCGTATATATAGGAGAAGTCTCACACACTGAAATCAGCGGGGTGTTTACCTTAGGCGATGTGGTCATGAACTGCTCTGAGGCAGAAGGTCAGCCCCAGGCAGCTCTCGAAGCCATGAGTTTGGGTGTGCCGGCTATTCTAAGCGATGTGCCGGGAAACCGGAGCATCATCAAAAATGGGCGGGAAGGGTTTTACATCAGAACCTCTCGGGATCTTTACCAGGCAGCCCGGATTTTGCTAACCCGGCCCGCCCTTCGGCAAGAGATGGGCCAGGCTGCCGCCGAACTGGTCAAGGCCAGGTTTGATTACACCTGTGAGATCAGGCAGCATATAGAAATATATAAAAAAGCACTGGGCGTCTCCCGGCATTGATCGGCCGGCTGCCGCTCCTGGCCTGCTTGGCCCAGTGCGGCACCAGCCCCCAGCGCATCAGTCTCAATTCGTTGCCAGAACTGTTTTGACTACTACTGGCAGGGTCTGGATCGGTGCCGCATTGCAACGCGGCTTTATGGCGAAACCCGAAGCAGCACATTAATCAGCCTTAAGAAAGGCTCAAGTAACCACCTTAAAAATTACGAACCATTCCTGTATCTGTTCAGTTGTCTGCACCGGTACAAGCCACTCCGGTATCTGCCCATCCAGCAATTGATTGTAGAATATGCCAGGGTTTTCCCCGGCGCCGTAGATCACCTTTTCAGAGGATTTTGGAGTCAGTACAACCAGATCCACCTGGCGTTCGCTGATAACGGAATAGGCTTGCCCGGCATTTGCAGCGGTCATCACCCGGTGGTTAAACAGAATCCCGTCGTCATTGCGATGATATGGGGTTGCGATCACCTGATGAGGAGTGCGGTACAGAACCTCCGGACCATAGTCCATATCAATCAATATCACCGCACTGGCCGGCAGATTATTATCGGGGTCATTCAGCCAGTCGCACAATAACCCGGTTTTGGGTGTGGCGGCGGCTGAATCATTGGCAGGACCCTCCAGCAGCAAACCTAATAAGAGAAAGCCAAACAAGAACAGGAAAATGGTGATGGCCCGGGTCAGAACTCGCAGGCTGCTCCGCCGGATCTCGGATACCTTCGCCAGAATCTGCCCGAGGAACATAGTCAGGGGGAGGATAAGCAGAGCTGAACAATAATAGACCCAACGTATTTGATAAAAAGTCAGGGGAATGAAAAGCAGCAGACCCAACATGCAGGTTAGCAGGTGTTCTGTACGGTAATTACGCGTTTTAACGGCAAACTGCCACAGTATAAAGCCCAGAGCCAATAGGATTGAGCCGATTACCGCCACTTTTGTAGTTGTAGATTCTGACATCAACGGTTGGACTTCTATAACCCAATTAAGCCAGATGGGGGCAATAGCTGGGTTTACCTGGCTGAAAGGCCCTTTAAAGAATGCAGGTACGGTAAGCCACAGGATCAGCCCATCCAGCAAAGCTATAGAGACGGCGGCACAGGAACGCCTCCACACAGCCTGCCGGCTGAATATCCTGAGAATCCATGCCGAAAGCGCAGCCAACAAAAATACAATAATATGTACTGCTGAAATCCGGTCATATTCAAACTGCAGCAGCAGGGCCGGCCGGTGTTCCAACAAAACGAACAGGCACGAAGATAATAGCAGTGACCAGGCAAAACCGGCCAGCTTTAGGCGATAACCCTCACCCTGTGTAATCCACAGCAGGGTCAGGGTGGCAAACACCAGCACAACACCAGTCAAGGCCTCTACACTGACCCACATCGCAATTCCGGCCAACAATCCCGCCCACAGCGCTATAGGGCGATTATGCGCTGGCAGTACCAGGCGCAACAGACAGCCCAGCAATCCGATGAAGAGCAATGACAACAGGCTGTGATGATCCGGGCGGCCGAAATGGTAGACCGACACCAGCAGAAACTGGCCCAGGAATATCAGCCAGAGCAGCCTCCGCTTCTCCTCGTCCAAAACCGGCCTGGCAGCCCAGGCTATTGCTGCCAGGCTAAAAACTCCAAGGATGGGGCTGATAACAATCCCCCACCAATACAAAGCTTTATGGAAGCCCAGCAATGGAGTAAGAAGACCTGCTCCCAATAAAAGTAGAATATCCAGGGCGCGGGTCCAGTGCAGGGTTTCCCCGTAGGGAGCATTGCTGCGGGGTATAAGCGAGTCAAACCAATCGCGGTCTGCGGCCAATTGTTCCACTCTTACCAGACGGGTGAAGGCATCAGTATCCACTAAATCCTTTTCCGGATACCCCTGCACAACATAATAGTAAACCAGCAAAATAGCAAACCAGGCGACCACTGTAAGGTAGAATATTGCCCGGTTGGAATCGGCATGGAGATGATACTTACTCGTTTTCATCAGTGCTTAGTTTCCATTTCCTCGTGGTACTCCTCATCTGTATTCACTTCCCACAGATCGTGTCTAGCCCCCTGTATGTTTTGGGCGGCTAATATACCGGTAAGTATAGAGTGATCCATGTTATTGTAGCGATGCAAGCCGTTGCGGCCGATGGTCTGCAGGTTATCCAGACCATTCAGAAATCGCTTTATGGCCGGCATGGCTTCTTGATAATCGTCATCATAAACAGGATAAGCTTTGGGCACTCTGACCACCCAGCCCCATTTGACGATATCCTTTTCTATCAGGCCGATCTGGCTGATCTCCTCTACTGCCATGTCGATTAAATCATCATCTGGGGACGACCATAACTCATCCCCCTCATTGCAGAAGTACTCCAGGCCCAAAGAACTGCATCCTTCTTCAGGAACCATGCTTGGACTCCATTGTTTGAAATTCTGTACCCGGCCCAGGTTCACCTCGGGGGAATGAACATAAATCCAATTATCCGGGAATAGGAATTCTTTGTTTAAAGCCAGGTTGACGGAAATGAAGTCCCGGTATTTCAAGAGATCTCCGGCCTTGACTACATCCGGATCGAGCCCGGGCCGAAGCAAATGAATCAGATCCCTCAAGGGCAGGCTGCTTATGGCATGATCAGCCTCGATTCGATTCTCCTGCCCGGTTTGGTCTACATATTCCACTGCTATAAACTTTGGTCCATTCATGTTGATCCGGCTCACCCTAGCATTCAGCAGTACTTTTCCGCCACACTTTTCTATGGCCCGGGCCATTGATTCATACATCTGCCCCGGCCCCAGGCGGGGATAGTGAAATTCTTCAATCAAGGTCTTTATGCTGTTCTTTTTAAACTGCTTAAACAGGGCATTGGTAACCGCTTTGACCAGATTCAATCCCTGAATGCGCTGGGCAGCCCATTCAGCTTTTAACTCTTTAGTGGACATGCCCCAAACTTTTTCGGTATATGATTTGAAAAAGTGGTTAAAAAGCCGATAGCCGAACCGGTTGGTAACCCAGTCTTCAAAACTCTCCTCGGGATGAATAGGCTTCACTTTGACTTTCATATAGCTGCCGACTATCTTCATTGATTCGTACAACCCCAGTCCTGATAGGGCATTAAAGGGCTTGATAGGATAGTCAAAGAACTTGCCCCGGTAGAATATCCTGGATAGCCTGGGCCGGAGCAGGAAATCCTCTTCCAGGACCTCGTTCCACAATTGTTCGACTTCCTCTATTTTGGTAAAAAAGCGGTGCCCTCCCTGGTCAAAGCGATAGCCGTCTTTTTCCACGGTCTTACTTATTCCGCCAACCTGTTTTTCCTTCTCAATAAGGGTCACCCGATAGCCCTTTTTGGCCAGTTCATACCCGGCAGCCAACCCGGCGGGGCCGCCCCCCATGATCACGACATTTTCCGCAGCCATACTAAAACCTCTCTCTGCTCATTGATAAACGAATAATCTGCGCCGGCCGAAGAAATTGAAAAAGAAGACCACCGCTACCGATACCGCCTTGGCGTACAGGTACCAAACCCCGAGCCAGACCAGCAGGTAGATGATAAAGTCATTCAGCAACAGTCCTACTACCCCGATGGATGCATACCATATGAACTCCTGAAGTAGCGGAAATTTGCTTTCCTTAAAAACGAACAACCTTGCCAGGATGTAGTTCACCGCCAGGCCGCAGGTAAAAGAAATCGTGGCGGCATGAATATGGTGAAATGCAGCGTACTCCACCAGTACATAGAGCAACCCCACATCCACCGCCAGGGCCGAAACGCTTACCAGGCCGTATTGGGCCATCTCGAGAAATATGGTCAGGTATTTATTTTGTAAACCACGGTGATATTTCTTCATTTGTCAATAATTCATCTTCCCAATTTAATATATCGAATTGAGGATAATTATCCAGTAGGTCTTTGCGCAAGAAAATAAAGATTTGGTACGCATCGACTTCATCTTTCCAAATATCATGGCCGGCTACCGGCTTAACCAGGGCATAATCAGCCACGCCGATCTGGTCCCCCAAAGTGAAGTTGGCATGAACGTTGGTGAATAACACATCGGGCTTCCCTCCGGCAATTAGGTCTTTAGTGTATAATCCTTCTGTGTCAATTCGATGTGTCAGATAGCGTTGGTTTGCGGCTTTATTATTGAAGTTGGAGAATATGTTTTCTTTGAAGTATGCCATGGCAGGAATCCCTTCGGTGTAAGCGTAATCTTCGTAGCTTTCAGCTGTGGCCCCATCTGCTATAATCCTCCAGGCTGCCACGATGTTTAATTGATCCAGCCGGTTCTCCTTCAAAAAAGCAGCCGCTTCGCGTCCGGTACCATAATTGAGGCTAATATCATTTTTTGCAGCAATCACCGACCAGCGCAAGGTGCTTATTAAGGCCAGGGCCAAAACAGCCAGGCCAAAATACCTGAAGTATTTGTTCCTGAACGCTGCTTCATAACTTCCACCAAGTTGGTCCGAACAACACCACATTATAAATAAATAGAACATTACCAATATTCCAATGTGATGATCCCAGAAATAGACCAACCCACTGAATAGTATGAAGAACAGGTATGGGAACAAAAATAACGCTCTCATCCGGGCAGCTTTGGCAATCTCAAAAAGCAATACGATTATTACATAGCTGAGCAGACCGCAGATTAAATAATCAAATAGGCTATTTGTGGCAGTAGCGGAGAAAAATGAAGTGAATATTGCATCAGCCGGTGCTATCAATAACATATAAAAGAGCCATGAGACATTAGAGTTGTTTTCTACTACCGCGTTTACAGCATAAGTATCTGGCAGCGGGTATGCGCTGAGCAGCAACAGAATATTAAAGATCAACAGCGACAGAAGCGCAAAAAACCGTTTGCTCCTAGGAAAAGACTTGATTCCCTGCAGGAAATTAAACTCCCGCCACATCTCGCCAAGCCAGACTAAAGCAATCCCCGCGCATATCACTATACCGTATAAACTTGACCCGCAGATCACTGCCAATGCCGCGGCAAATTGATAGGGCTTGTCATTTCGGTCTTTATAGTAAAGGGCACTCAATACAAAGCCCAGCATCATCATACTGTAGGTTCTGCTGATCACTCCATACTGGTAGAAGAAAAAATAAGTAAACGGGATTGTACAGCGGACTATTCTGGGGAATGGCGCTTTGAAGACAAGAAGCCCCATAGCGGCAATAGCAAAAACAAAATTTACAGCCTTGAGGCCGATTTCGAAAGGAAGGCCCAGTTTGGCAAAAGGCATAAGGGCTAAAAACCAAATAGGGGGGTGGCCTTCATAATGGGTTATGCTGGTCAGCAACTCAACCAGGGAAGCATCCTGAGCAATCAACCAGGCCTGAGCTTCGTCAAACCATGGCTCGTGGAAGTACATGATTACCAGTACTGCCGAAGCGTACAAAATTAAAATGATTGTTTCAGCAAAATAAGGTCGTTTTTTCATAAGTTAGTTGTTTGCTCCAATTAATGCATATATAGGTCTCCCACTGGCAACTGCACGGTACAATTAAGCCACAAGCCATACAAATATTTCATTATTTTCAAAAATTATGGAGAGTCAGTTTCAATATATTGATAATTTTCCCCTACGAAACTATTAATAAGGTATCTAGATATGTTAAGTGGATTTTCGATAGCATACATCAAATCATCTGTCTTGTATTGGCGAGGAATTCGTATTGCACTAAATACACTATTCCATATCATAATTGGTGCATCTGAGTCACCATACTTATGTACTATTTGTTCCTCAGAGTATCCATGTAATCCATGGTCAGCCTGAAGTACAATAACTGCATCTGGGTCGACTTCTAATATCATATCCACTATGTTAATAAGTACTTTAGTACAATAAGTGTGGTGATCTGAGTAGGAAGAAAAGGAATCATTATTTAAATTTAAATTACCTTGTTCATCAAAGTAATAAGGGAAATGAGGCATAAAGTTGTGAATTAATACAAATTGTGGTTTTAAAACCTCTTTGGAATGTAGCGTATCATAAATACTATTGATAAGAGTCGAGAATTTTGTACTTTCAGAACCTCCCAATAATATGTCTTCGGTTTTATCACAATATGTCGTTAGTTGATGATGTTCAGCATCATTTTTATTCATAAAATCAAATACGGCTCCCGGTATACCTCCGAGGAATAAGCTGCCTAATTGATGCGCAAAATAACGCGACCGATAGTATGAGCTATCCGCAAAATCGTCCTTTTCCACATAGTAGGGTAATTTAGCCAGTTCCTTTTCGGGAGTTTTATGGGCAGCTATATAATAAAAAAAATCAGTAGTCGGGAAAAAAATATCTTCGTCAATAGACATGGAAACAGTGGTATATCCCTTTGAATCAAATGCTAGTATAGTTTCATTATAGAATCGTGCATTGTATAAATCTGTGTATGAATAACTTTGAGGATTCATAGCTTTTTCATGGTCTATGAGAATCTCTTTTAAGTAAGTATCATAATATGTTGGGCACATCAAGGCCGGTACAGCAATTCTTGTTTTATGCCCGGATTCTAACATAGCGTCTTTATTGATACTGAATTCACGGTCCGATAATTGTGCATTCAATTTATTTTGAGGGTCATGGAAATAATTTTCCATAGCCTGAAAACCCAGTAATCCGTCACACAGAATCCAATATATGTTTGGAGTAGGTGTTTCACTATGTGAATATTCGGTAACAATTGTGTTGATGGGGATATTATCCGTTGAATTCGCTATAGTAAACAATGGGTATATATTTAAGGTTATCATTACTAGTATCATTATGCTAAAAATTTTCGGAAAATAATTGAATTTATATTTCATAGTATATTTATGAATAACATAAGCAAATATATAGCTAAAAAGAGGAATAAGTAGAACCTTCGTATAATCGTGCTTATTCCCAAATATATGCATATCTAAAAAAGAATCATGAATATAATCGTAGCTAAATATAAGGATAACAAAAAAAATACAAGTAATGAAAGTTGTAGGCAAGGAAGAAAATATATACTGAATTAACCACCAAAAAGCTGCAACAGTAATCATTAAAATCAAATCTAGAACTAATACTTGTTTCAAGGATAAATATTCAATATTTTGATTATACAGAAATAGTAAAGGAATTATCGGTAACAATACTGTGCTTATACAAAGAATTCGTTGATCATTCATGTTCCCTTTTTTTCCTTAGGTGATAAATTACTCGTTCACTGTTAAGGATATTTTCGGATCTAATAAAATCAAAATAATGTTGAAATGCTTTTTCAAATTCTGATTTAGTATAATTAAGGAATATATCGTCCCTAGTAGCAAGCAAAACTTGGACTTGAGAATCTTCTTTTGGCACAAATTCGATGATTAGATTATCTGATAGTAGCGCAAGCCATTCAGCAATCTTTTCAAAAGGTGCATTATTGCTTATGGCAAGATGATGTATAAGTGCAAGAGCCACTATACAATCTGGTTTTTGTCTTTCTTCAATGGATAGGCGCTCACGATTGGCGAAACCCAAGCCAGGACTTGGATTGGTTAAATCTAATAATAAAGGTAAAATACTATTTTTGTATTTTTTCACTAATTGATAATTTTTCTCGACAGCGATAGCATCAAGATCAAACGATATTACTAAAGAGGCCCCATTTTCTAAGACTATACGAGAGAATCTTCCATCATTGGCTCCAAGATCCCAAACAATATTGAAGTCATTCAACTTGAAAAAAGAAGATACGATTTTTTCCTTACTTTTAAGAGCTGTATCGGAATAATTAGTATTGTTATAATAATCCATCCATTCAGTAACAACCCCTTTGAGGGTTATTCTTTGAACAGTACTTATTAAACTGTCTATGAGAGCGACATAATTAAATTTGTTAATATGTACATTCCTGGTTTTCCCTAATACCTTTCCATCTTGCGAATATTTACTTATAGCTCGGGCATGCCAATGTATGTGTTGCTTTGCGCTAAATCCTCCCTTGCCTTTTAATAATTTACTAGCAAGATCTATCGGTATGCCATCAATGTAGATACGCATTAATTGTGATAATCTTATATCTATGTTTGCCATTAACATTAAAGGAGCAAGGAAATGTCGGCAAAACTGACCATAGGCAATCCATGGAGTTCCCTCATGATAAAAATCAAACGATAAGGTGTCAATAAGTTTAGGGACTCCATTAAAAAACTGAATATTGTAAGCGCTTGCATCTTTTAGAATCATTCCATATTTTAGCGCGCATTTATGTATTTTCAGAGTAGTTAATGCTGCATCTTTCAGCTGACTAAACGACCATTCATACGGATATGAAATAAAATTAATCTTTGCAGGCTGAATAACCATATATTTATTTGGATCATTGGTTTCTAAATCAATTGGTTTATGGTCAACTAACAGTTGCTCTGTAACTAGATTTTGGTATAAACCCGAATTCATCAGATGATCATATTGGGCTTTATAGCTGTTGTTAACCTGCCTGAAAACATAATTATCAACCGAAAATATAAAACCTGAAGGGTCACGGAATGAGCTATATTCTTTCTTCATTACTATCTTCCATATTTGTTTTGTTCTTCTTATTAAAAAGTGAAATTGCTTTTTTCTTCGCTAGTGCGAAATATGCCCCTAAACCAGCAATTAATGCCACAATTAGTTGAAAAATCATGCTCCCAAAACCCGGATCAAGATACATAGTAAATACCTCTCTTATTTGTTATTTGACTTAGTTTATTAAACTCAAATTTCTTACTAATTAAGTTACGCTATAAGGCAACACAATCCTGCAAAATTGTCATTTTTTACCTAAATAACAATATAGTTTAATAATTAAACCAGTTGACGCCCTAGATACGTCAAACTTCGGCTATTGTCTCATACTGTTTTTTTGTGCATATATTATCTATTTCGACAACAGCTGATGCCCCACCTCCGTACTGGTTACCGCAATGCTCCCGGCCGGCAGTTCCAGGACGGAGTAAGCATTTTTATAAAAAGGCAGGGTTTTACCTTCGGGCACATTCTCATATAAAGCTACAACCCGCAGATCCCGGTCAAGATAAATAACATCGATGGGAAAGCGCATAAAAAAGGTATGTACGCTCTTGCACGGGGTTATAAGCATGCCCTCACCCGCTGGCAATGACTTGTACGGTAAGAGGCCGCAAAGGCGTTTCCAAAAGGTATTGGCCTGTATAGTGTGTTCACATAGAGATTGATTTGTATCTTGGTTCAGCAACCCGTCATGGCCTCCTTGGTGAGCTGCAATTGCATCGGAAAGAAGCACCTACAGAAGTTTCCGCAAAGTAGTAAATGGTATTAGTAGCAAAAAATACTTAATCGGCTGCCTAACATTACCGTTCTGACATTATTCGTGAACAAACGCAGGTTTCCTTTTTTTTGCAGGCGATGTTCTCCAAATTGCACCGCATCTTCTGATAGAAAAATACACTTTGTAACGCAACAGCTAATCATATTCCCGCATTAAGCAAGAAATACAATATTGATCCCATACTGAATTTATCGTAAGACAGGTCGGAGACTTTAGTACAGAAAACTGATTAACTGCCGCAGAGAAGAAGCGGCAGTTATTAATGACAGGCTAGCGGCAGGAGTTTTCATATCAAAAGCAGAATGCCCAACATTACATAGCAGGCGCCTAAGACTTTCCAGATGGTAAGGCTTTCCCCCAATAACAGAACCGCGCAGATGACCGTGACCAGGGGGGCGCTGGCCATGATCAGGGATACTACGCTCACATCCCCGTATTTGACAGCGGTATAGTAGGCCAGGTCCCCTATCACAGTAGCCAGGATGGCTTCCATGCCCAGGAGCAGTCCCACCTGCCAGGTAAATCCTTTTAAAAGATCCCCGAAAGAGCCGCTCATAGCCACCCAGCTGGTCACGATTATGGCCGCGAACATGGTGCGGACAATTAAGGCCGCGGCAGGATTGACCCCGCGCAGGCCCACTTTGGCGAAAATTGGCGCAATACCCCAGCAGATCATGCCAAATACAGCAATCCAGATAACCATCATACGGTTTCTCCTCAACGCGTCAACCAGGCAGCGCCTGACCTGGTCATACCAATTAAACTTCACACCTCGATATCCTCCTGCCCGGTCTTCGGTACAGAACAGGGGTTGCTGCCGTTGCCAAACTGCTTCAAATGGCCAGGCCACTCCCGGGTCCCGTCGCCTGGCAAGGCTTAAACCTGAGGGTTGGACTCTGTTACCATCCTATTGCTTCCGCTTTCAAATCATGCTAAATTCCAGCCCGCCCATGTTTAACGCCAGCTATAGATATTCGGTTTATGCCCTGATCCTGTACTAAATAGTGCAGTTCATATACCTGGTGTCTGCACCAACCTTTACCTGTCCTGCATATGTTAGGAGTATGGGCGGGATATCTATTAACCGTTTGCATTTATGAAATAACCAGCTCCGGGAGGGTATTATGAGTTGCAAAAAGAACAATCCGCCGCCCCTCTCTATGAGGCAGTTCTTAAATATGTGAGCGATGGGGTGGTCCCTTTTCACGTGCCCGGGCACAAGCAGGGGCGGGGCTTGCCGGAAATGGCTTCCCTTTCAGGACAACAGCTGCTCGGTATGGATGTCAACGGAATGAAAGATTTAGACTTTATCGGCAACCCCTCCGGGGTGATACGGGAAGCTCAGATGCTGATGGCCAGGGCTTTCCATGCCCGGCGGGCCTATTTCCTGGTCAACGGAACTACTTCCGGGGTGCAGGCCATGATCATGGCAGCCTGTGAACCGGGCAGTGAGATCATCATTCCCCGCAACGCCCACAAGTCAACCTTTGGAGGCATCATCCTCAGCGGCGCCATGCCGGTATATGTACAACCGCAGTGCGACCGCCGTTTGGGTATAGCCACCGGGGTGTCCCTGTCGGATATGGAAATGGTTATCAAAGCCCATCCCCATGCCCGAGCGGTTCTGGTGATAAATCCCAGTTATTACGGCATAGCTGCTGATTTAAAGGCAATAGTCAATCTGGCCCACAGCTATGATATGGCGGTCTTAGTCGATGAAGCTCATGGAGCCCATTTGTACTTCCATCCCGGCTTCCCGGTCACCGCCATGGAAGCCGGGGCCGATATGAGTGCCGCCAGTATGCATAAAACCTCGGGTTCGCTGACTCAGTCGTCGGTCCTGTTGTACCGGAGTAAAATGATCGCGGTGGAGCGGGTCAAACATGTGCTTGACTTGACCTATACCTCCAGTGCCTCCTATCTTTTGATGGCTTCCCTGGATCTGGCCCGCAAGCAGATGGCCCTGCAGGGCCGCAAACTGTTGAGCCAGACCCTGCAGCTGGCCAGGGGAGCCCGGGATTCCATCAACCGGATTGCGGAGTTGTATGCTTTCGGGCCAGAGATGTTAGGCAAGCCGGGCTGTTACGGTTTCGATGAAACCAAACTGGGAATTCACGTTGCCGCTCTGGGGATAAGCGGCTATCAGGTTGAAGACACCTTGCGCAAGCGTTTCAATATACAAGTGGAGATGTCGGACTTACACAATATATTGGCCATAGTCACCATCGGGGACAACGAGCTGCAAGTGCGGCAATTGGTTGAGGCCCTGACTCAACTGGCCTCCGAGGCCAAACATAAAAATAGCCCCTTTTATTTCGAAATACCTCCTCCTCCGGAGATGATCGTCTCCCCCCGGGACGCTTTTTACAGCCCCACTAAATCGGTGTCGCTTCAGGCCGCTGACGGCGAAATCGCCGCTGAGATGCTGATGGCCTACCCCCCGGGGATTCCGGTGGTCCTGCCCGGAGAGCGCATAACCGCCAACATGATCGATTATATAGAATTGCTCAAACAGCAGGGCTGCGCCCTGCAAGGCACTGCCGACCCCAAAGTCAACTGCATCCGAATCCTGGGCTCCCAGTGACACGAGGGAAGCTTCCGCTTGCGTCCAACTGTCTATTGGCGATTGAGCAGCCTTACTCCCACCCAATTATCGGCAACATAAAAATCTTTGTGGCTGGGAAACTAACTATATATCACTTATGGGAGGTTTATCAGCTATGGATATAGAGCGGGCACACGATATCGTTAATTCCTTGGGGGTTATTGAGGTATTATACCAGGGAGAACCGATTTGGATAGAAGATATCAACGGGGATCAGGCCCGGATCGATTTCCTCGACCGCCGTCAAAAAGCGGAAGTGCCGGTGCGTGATCTGATTGAGAGTGTGTGAGACAGGGTGCTTCACAGGATTACCAGGATTGATTTTCAGCCCATGGGGGCATGTTTCCAATAATAGCGGCAGCGCTCCTCGCGGCAGCCGTGGGGGTGCCGGTCACTGTCGATACAGTAAATTTCCGCCGCCACGGGCAGGTCGATTTGCAGGGTTTCCTGCAATACCTGAGCAGCAGTGATCAAGGACGTGCGGAGAAAATTCTTGCAGCAGCAGGGGCCGGTTTCGTCGGCTATGGCGGCAATAACCTTTGACACCGCTCTCATGGTAGTGCTGGTCTCCAGGTCGCCAGGGCAGCTCGCCCCCAGGATAACGCTGAAAACCGCGCCCATAGCCGGAGCCATGCCACAAATGCCGGTTAATCCGCAATAGGCGCCGATAGCCTGTTTGCGGGTTCGGCTCAGGGCCTCTTCCATCATCTCCTCAGTTATCTTAAGGGGTCCATGATTTTTCAAGGCCACCATCAAGGCTGCCACGGCTATCCAGGCATGCTCACAGCCCAGCATCGGCAGAGGGATTTTATTTAACATGCCTTCGGCCAGGAGCAAGGGATTATCGCCTTCAGCCAGCTTCATGAAGCTGCGCATGGGGCGCAGATAACGCTCGCCATGGCATGATTCGCAAATATAATGGCCTTGACCGCAGTGTACATGGGCCAGTTCAGTTTTACCGCAGAAATGGCAGCTCATTTCCCGTCCGCCCTGCAGATATTCAATCTTTTCCCCGCACACCTGGCAAAGATCCTGGTTTTCACCGTACCCACCGGCACAGTCCCCGCCCGCTTCTCACCAACGCCTTGGCTTGTGCTCCAGCATCCTGAAATCCCCCGTTTTTTTAACAGCTTAATTAAGTATAACATAGGGGGCTCATGATGGCCGATACCGGCAGGAAAGGGTCGGGATGGCGGGCAGACCGCAGCGGGAGGCCCAGCGCCTTGCAGGCATAACCTGACTCCGCTGGTCGGGTATGTCCAGGCAGAAAAGCTCCCGGACAGCATGTCATATATGGGGCAAAGTGGCTTTCGCTTCTAATTATTAAGGGCTTACCTGTTGGAAGATGTGATCCGCCAGGGATCCCACTGCCAGGTTTTTGGGTATGTAGGTTCCCAATTGCTCCGACCAGTGATACCTGTCACTATAGGCCTTCTTATTCTTGCTGATCTGTTCCAGCTTTTGCAGCAGAATGTCTGCTTCCTCCTTGGTGTTATAAGCCGCCAGGCTGATGCGCACCATGCCCGGCAATTTATGGAGCTGCTTCTTCTGATAGTATTCCAGATGGCCCGGGTTTTCCTTTTCCCCCAAGAGCTGCCTGACATACCCCTGGGCACAGAAGCACCCGGTGCGCACCCCGATGCCGGCTTCGAAACACAGTACGGCTCCCACCAGGGCATGGGGCAGGCCTTTGAGGTTGAAACTGATCACCCCCACCCGGGGGGTACTTCCATACAGGATCACCTCGCGGTTATGACCCAGCTGCTCCATCAAATAAGCAGTAAGTCGCTGTTCGCTGTGGCTCAGCCGCAGCATGCCCAGTTTTTTAATGAAATTCAAAGTGGCAGCAAGGGCGTAAGCACCGGGGACATTGGGGGAGCCGGCCTCGTCCCGGTCCGGGGGAACCCCCCAGTAAACCGCCTGGGAGAATACCATATTCACGGTGCCGCCGCCGCTGTATTCCGGAGCGCCCCGGGCGAATAACTTCCGCGGCCCGATCAATACCCCGCATCCATAGGGGGCGAAAATCTTATGCCCGGAGAAGGCCAAAAAATCGATGTGCTGGGGATGAGCGTGGGGCTTCATATCAAAACTGTGATGGGGAATCAATTGCGCGCCGTCGACCAGTATCCTGGCTCTGAAGCCATGGGCCAGCTCCGCAATCTGATGGACTTTATTGATATGTCCGGTCACATTGGAGGCCCCGCAGACCGCCACCAGTTTGACCCGGGGATAATGCTTTTTTAAGAGGCTGTCGAGGTGATCCATATCCAGCTGGCCCCTGTCATTCAGCCTGAGATACTCAACTCGAGCCTGGCTGCGCCAGGGCAGGTCATTGGAGTGGTGCTCCATGGCGGTAGTGATCACCACATCACCGGGTTTAAGTTCCAGGCGGTAAGATAATTTATTGATGGCCTCAGTGGTGTTTTTGACCAGAATTACGGTGTCCAGACTGGGGTCAGCCCCGACAAAATCGCCGATCACTTCATGGCTGTGGTCATAGACCCGGGACGCTATCAAGGATTTATAGCCGGTGCCACGGTGAACACCGGAATACCATTTCATAAATTCATTCATTTGCTGCAGAACTGATTTAAGAGGCGGGGTGCTGGCAGCGTTGTCAAAAAAAATAAAGGGAGTTTTCTTCTTTCCCAACACCGGCACTTTGATGTTTATGCCATGGATATTATTGCGCAGCGCAGTACTGGGGCTGGTCATAACGGGTATAGAAAACAAATGCATTCATCCTGTCACATAATGTTTTCTTATATGTTATGAATGGAGGCTAGATTTGGGAACACAGTATGCACATTTTACAGAATCAATGACGGGGCGGTTTTATATAAAGAGTTGGATTTCCGCCTTCCTGGCCTGCTGTAAATAGTCATGCACAGTGTTTACTTCAACCCCTTCAAGCATCTCTTCGGCCGTAAAGCCCATGATTTTCATGGAAAGCTCGCAGGCATGAAAGCGCACCCTTTTATTAAAGGCGCCATGCAGAAATTCTCCCAGCTGGGGAGCTTCCTTGGAATCCATCATATTGAGCAGCATTTGTTTGCCAAGGCCGGCCATATTCATTTTAGACAACGGCAGGTCCTCCGCCCCTGAGGGTGTTGCCACAGTGAACATTTTCTCGTATAAATCCTTGTCTTCTGTACTTAGCTTCTCGGGGTCGCGCAACAGCAGCAAGCCCCAGAAGGCGCAAAACACATCAACTTCCATTTCCAGATCACGCGCCCCGTTGGCCAAGATCATTGCTGCCAGGCATTTATCGTAGTCCCCGCTGAATAACAGAATACTGAAACCGCTCTTCTCCATGTCATCACTCCTTAATCGGGTAGGAGGCCACCCATTATTTGAGTGGCCGACCTCCCACACCACCGCTCATGCGGTTCCGCAAGCGGCGGTTCCAAAGTTTACACTTACTTCGCCGAGTAACATTCCGTCAAACTGAGGTATCCGCCACGCTTGAATCTCTCGTTGGATAGGGCTCTTGATAAGATTGGGCTATGGGCAGTACGCCAGTAGCCTTTTCTTGTGTTTGCCCACATCCATGCCTGTTCTTCCTTGATTCCTGCGCGTTTAAGGTTCTCAAAACGCGTACGGACCCTTTTCCATCGTTTCCAGGTTACCATTCGTATGCGACTTCTAGTCCATTCATCGAGTCCTTGTATCAGTTTCTTTGCATCTGCCAGCTTGAAGTAGTTCATCCATCCACGGATCACTTGGTTTAGCCGGGTTTTCCTGGCCTCAATTCCCATCCCGTTACTGCGTCCTGTGATTTCTCGAATTTTGTCCTTGAATTTCCGGACACTCTGGGGATGTATTCTGAGCTTCCCTTCGCCCTTATGGATGTAGAAGCTGTACCCCAGGTATTTGACCTGACTCACGTATGCTACCTGTGTTTTCTCCCGGTTTGCCCTCAGGAATAGCTTTCCTTCTATGTAGGGGAGAATATGGTCTAGCGTGCGCCTAGCTGCTTTCTTGCTCTTGCAGAAAATCAGCAAATCGTCCGCATAGCGGACGAACTTGTGCCCCCGTTTCTCCATTTCCTGGTCACATTCATTCAGCATGATATTTCCAAGTAATGGACTTAGGGGACCGCCTTGCGGTACTCCTTCCGGACTGTCTTCAAACATACCGCCCACCATGACTCCTGCTCTCAGGAATTTATGGATGAGCGAGATTACCCTTCCATCCTTTATCGTTTCTGATAGTATCTGGATGAGCTTGCTCTGGTTGACCGTATCAAAATACTTTTCCAAGTCCATATCGACTACATATTTATAGCCTTCTGTGATGTTGGTCTGGCATCTTCTGAGCGCATCCTGGGCGCTCCTTTTCGGTCTGAATCCAAAGCTGTTATCTGAGAACTGCTTTTCAAAGATTGGACTTAAGACTTGGCATATCGCTTGTTGGATAAACCTATCCACAACGGTTGGTATCCCCAGTTTTCTGGTCTTCCCGTTCTCTTTGGGTATTTCTACCCTGCGCACAGGTTTGGGGCGGTATTTGCCGTCCCGGAGGGATTGCATAAGTTCTTCCTTGTGTTCTTTCAGGAAGGGCAGAAGTTCATCTACCTGCATTCCATCAATTCCACCCGCGCCTTTGTTTCTCGTTACCTGTTTGTAGGCCCGGTTCAGATTGTCTTTGTCTAGGATTTGCTCCAGCAATCCTTCCCTCTGCTCGTTGGTGTTGGTGCTGTCAGTTTCAGCTATCTTTGGTGACCCGCACGCTTCTGCATACTCTCTCTGTTCCGCAGATACCCTTTGCAGATAGCCTTCTTTCCGAAGTTGTCTGTGCTTTGTGTTGTCTCTTTCAGTAACTTTCATTGACCCACACCTCCTTTGGTTCGGCCCTTCCTTCGGCATCGCGCTGCCTCCGTACTATGGCCTCTGCTGACTTCTCACGATAAATCTTGTTTCAACCGGGCTTCTTACTCTGTTTCCGCCCGTCCGTGAGACCTCCCCGGGTAAGAACGCAGTCTTTCCTTCCATCTATCTGCCACATCTACACCGTAAGCTTCCGGATAGTTTTGGGCTTCAGTTTGTATTGCAACCTTACCCAGCTTACACATGCCTTATGTGATTTCTGTTCGTCAGACCAGAAGTTTGCCTCCGGCTTCCTTCAGATTCCACCTCACGATGGACACCCTTGCCCTTGGCTATGTGCTTGGCACTATCAACCCGCACTAGGGACTTTCACCCTTTAGACTGCGCCCATGCCGGGCGCACAATGAAAAGACCGCCCCTGAAGGCTTAGGGGCAGTCTTAGCTTCTGCTCAGGATGCTGTTTTTATACCGGGTCGTCAATTGCGCCGATCCGGATTCAGGAAAAAGGCCGGGAATGAACTGCTGGCAGGTACCGGTTTATAGCTATTAAGGGCGCGCCGGTAAACCCGCAAGAGTGTCTGCAGGACCCGGGTATTGCGCTCATCAAAGGCATTGTGTTCTTCATAAAGAATGCCCCGGCATTCCCCGTTGATATGCAAATAGACCGCGTTATTAACCCTGGCCAGGCCAGCCTGGTATATCTGCGAGAGTGGAATAACCTCAACTGCACCGCGAAGCACGTACATGTTTTCGCTGGTGATCAACACCCCGCAATGGTTATTCCCTACCTGGTTCAAGGGCAGATGGATGAGAGGGGTCTCCTCTTCCGGGCGGCAGCCATAAGTTGCTTTGATTTCCTCCATGTGCCTTTCCTTAAAGGGACTGGTGTAGAAATTGAACAGAGGCACAAATTGATCCAGGAAATGGTTGGTGATCTCAGCCAGGTTGTGACCGTCAATGGATCGTTCCGGGTCGAGATAGGTTTCTTTAATATTGGTGTTTACCGCCTGGCGGCCTTTTTTCATATCCACTGCGGCTTTAAGGCGGACTGCTGTTACAGGGCTGATCTGAAAGGGCAAGGTCAGAAATTCCTGCTCATTTACTGTAACCAGGGTGCGCAAGGGTCGGCTTTGCACCTTAAACCGGGCTACCGCCCCCAGCGGTATAGAGCCGACTTCCCGAATGGCTCCCCATTCCGCGGTGACAGGTCTGTAGGGGTTGAAATAATGCAGCTTCTGGTCGGTCAGCATTATAAGAATAGGTACCCGGCCATGGTCTTTACAGGTGAAATACAAGCAATAGGGCTTTTCCCCGGATTCAATCGACGGGCAGAGTTTGCGGGTGTAATCCATTAGAAAATCAGGAATGAGTGGAGCAAAATACAGGTCTCCGGCTTGATAATCGAGATTGTGCCGCAGCATTTTTAACTTCTGTTGCCATGCAAACCAAAAGACCATCAGCATCTTCAGGCCCCTCCTCTCCTCTTTCTGTTTATTATATCGACAGTTTTAACTAAAAGTTCACTTGTTAAAACCGAATCGGCAGTTTTTAGTTGAGGACACGAAGGACGTTATGGTTGTGCCGCCACATACCATAACGTCCTCATTATCCATTATCGAACTACTTCACTTCAACCACCCAGCCGAAGGGATCCTCTACCTGACCATACTGTATGCCGGTCATGGTGTCGTATAAGCGGTGCGATATCTCACCGATATCGCCATTGTTGATAGTGATGATTCTGCCGTCCCAATTGAGTTCCCCGATGGGAGAAATGACCGCGGCAGTGCCGGTGCCAAAGGCCTCTTCCAGTTTTCCCTGTTCATGAGCCGCATAGATCTCCTGTATGCTGACCCTTCTTTCTTCGACCGGCACCCCCCAATGCTTGAGCAAAGCCAGGGACGAATCGCGGGTGATGCCCCCCAAAATACTGCCTTCCAGAGCCGGAGTCACCACGGTTCCGTCGATCTTGAACATCACATTCATAGTGCCGACTTCTTCGATGTATTTCTTCTCCACACCATCAAGCCATAAAACCTGACTGTAATGCTTTTCTTTGGCCTCAATCTGGGCTTTCAGACTGGCAGCATAGTTGCCCGGGGTTTTGGTATGGCCGGTTCCGCCTTTGACGGCCCGGACATAATTGCTCTCCACATAAATCTTGACGGGATCCAGTCCTTCCGGATAATAAGCCCCAACCGGGCAGGTAATCACCATAAATTTATATGTAAGCGAGGGGCGCACCCCCAGGTAGGGATCGGTGGAAATGATAAAAGGCCTTATATACAACGATGTGCCTTCAGCTTCGGGCACCCAATCGCTATCAAATTTTACCAGTGTCTTGATGGCCTCCACAGCGAAGTCTACATCCAAAGGCGGTATCACCAGCCTTTCATTGGAGATGTTGGCCCGCTCCATGTTGGCGTAGGGACGAAATAGATTGATGCGGCCGTCTCTGGTTTTGTAGGCTTTCATCCCTTCGAAAATCGCCTGTCCGTAGTGGAACACCATGGTGGAGGGGTCAAGCTGCAGAGGGCCGTAAGGTACTATCCTGGGATCGTGCCAGCCATTGCCTGCGGTGTAATCCATAACAAACATGTGGTCGGTAAAAAACTCTCCGAAAGGAAGGTCGTTCTGATCCGGTTTAGCCTTGGGAGAGCTCGTCCTGGTAATTTTGATTTCCATGGACATAATGATCACCTCTATCCTCCAAAAATATATGAGCCCTTTCTAAGGTTGATTTCAGGTTTTTATATACATTTGTCTGTATACAGCATACAATACGCAAGAACTCCGGTATGAAGCGATTTGCAGGTTTTTATATGAATTTAATTATTGCACTACAGGGGAACAAAAACAAGGGCGTATCATCAAGTAATTGCAGTAAACATTTCCCTCCCCGACACACGGGGGCATTTTCCTGGTGTCATTTTTTGATTCATTCAGTAATCACAACCACCTTGCCCGGCAATGAGCCGGGCGCCGGCATAGCGGCGTTTCCCGCCTTCGCTCCTGAAAATGACCAGGGATAAGTTTCCCCCCTGTCACTATGCGATGCATATAAGAATCATCGCAGCCCTGACAGTCAAGTTTTATGTTCAAGTACCACTCCTCACCACAAGCATTGACACAGCATGCAGATTCCTATATAAGCAGGATATGGCTATTGAAACGCCGAATTTTGCAGGGATAGACATAAAAAGGAGGGGGATTTATGTCAGATCGAGGCCGTTTGGTATTGCTGGGCGGGCCGTCCTGCGCAGGCAAAGGGCCGCTGTGCAACGCCCTTAAATTGATGTACCCTGCCCAGGAGGCCAAACTTCGCAAGCTGGTGATGTATAATACCCGCAGCCCGCGTCCGGGTGAAAACGAAGGGGTAGACTACTATTTCCGCAGTCACGAAGAAATGGAGCGCTTAAGTGAAGGCGATGATTTTATGCTTTTGGAGGTTCGCGGCGATCTGCAAGGCCTGGATACCCGGGAGCTGTTCAGCGTCCTGGATAACGGTCAGGATGTGCTTTTCGAGGGCAATCCTTACGTTCCCCAAGCCATTTGGAGTCTCCCCGCGATGGCGGAGGTGCATATCTTGCGGGTGTTTTTGTCCCCGCTTTCCAAGGCGGAGATCATCTGGCTGCAGAACCGCGGCGTCAGGGTAAGGGAAACGCTGGTGGATATGATGCGCCGTAAACTCTTGCGCCGCACCCAGAGACAAAAGGGCATCCTCTCTCTTAAGGATCTGGAAAACATCGAGAAGCGGGCCGGCAGCGCGCCTCTGGAATTGGAGCTGGCCTGGCATTTTGATTGGATCATCCCCAACCATGACGGTGAGGACAGTGAAAACTGGAATGCTTTCTACTATCCGCTTGGCGACGCTTTAAAAGCAGTGGAGGCTTTTGCCGCTTTGCTGCGCAATGAGCCTGCCTCCCATGCCGAAAAGTGGGATAAGGATTTGTGGCCTGAGAAATAAATTACTGACTACGGTTTATTGGTGTCAGGGGCACGAGGATATCGACCTACTCTCTGTAGTGTATCAACTTCATACCCCTGACAATTTATGTCCGGTAGGCGGCTCTTGCCAGTTCCAGGGGAAGTCCGGGATAGAGGCCCCCGCAGGAGCCCAGGATGTAACCGGGAGCCCGGCCCCAATCCCGGCACAGCTTGGTGGCTTCCGATTTGAGCTGAAAAGGGTCTTTCAAGCCCAGTGGCCCTTCAAACTGCAAATTGCCCCACCACACCCAGGTCTTAATCATTTCAGGCGGAACAACACCGGGGTTCATACCGGCATCCGGTTGCAGGCCGTGTATGCCCCAGAACCCCGCCCGGGCCAGATCGGGGATTATCCCTGTGACATCGCCGTCGGAATGAAACAGTATGGGGATGTCTGACACCTGCATTTTCTTCAGCCAGCACCGCAATTCAGGAAAATAATACTTGCACAAGTAAGCCGGATCTACCAGGAGACCGCTTTTCCCAGCCAGATCATCTCCCAGAATAAGCCCCTCGCAGCCCCCCTCCAACGCACCGGCGACCGCTTTATAGATACTTTCCAGATAATTGCCCATGAACCCCCGGCTGATGCTGGGCTTATGCACTATCCACTCCGAGGCCCGAACCCATCCCAGTGATTCGATCAAAGTATTAAAAGGTCCGTTGATTAAGGCGAAGGTAAAATAGTCCTTTCCGGACCAATAAGACCAGTCTATATTGGATCGAAAATCGACGGGCAGGCTTACTAAATCAGCCTGCAGTTCCTCCAGCAGGGCTTCTCTGGACAGCCCGGCCTCCCGGAGGAAAGCATCCTCAATCACCATCTCCCCTTTGGGGGGCCGGTCAGATTTTGTTTTGCGGAGCGCATTCCATACGCGTAAACGACCCATATCACTGCTGGCTTCCTTGAAAAATTATTATGGCTGCCTCTGGCCTGTAGTATAAAGTTACTTTATTATCTTCCAACTAAAAATATTATAGCAGATGTCAATAAATGTATTTAGCATCCCAACATTCTGTCGGCGGAAAGAAGGAAAAATAATCCAAAAAGCGGAATACGCTTATAGAGAATGCCAGTATATCCTGTATAGATAAACAAGGAATAGCGGCGTTACCGCATATTATAAGGAGGGGTATAGTAAATGTCAGTTTGGGAGGAGCATTATCGCAAGAATCAGGCCTCTTTCGAAGAGGCTGCGGGCAGGGTTCAATCCGGGGATTTTGTAGGCATTGCCCTTGGTGTTGGGGCTTGCACCCCGCCTATGTATGAGGCCATTCTGAATCGCCATGAAGAACTTACCGGGGTTGTGATCGCGGATGCAGTGCAGTTGCGGCCCAACCGCTTGTACGACCCCGGGTTCATGGGGAATTTACTGGGCAGGATCGATTATTGCCCGGCCTTTGGCATCAGCACCATCCGCAGGATTCATTCTACCCTCATACCAGATTTTTTACCAATAACCGCCCACGATTTTGGAGATAAGATGGCAGCCAACTCCGATGTCTACATAGTCATGATCACACCGCCAAACAGTAAGGGGTACGTCAATCTTGGCCTGACCAATTTTTACACCATGGAGACCGTCCGCAAGGGCAAGGCCTCGGGCAAACTCCGCCTGGCCATCGCCGAGGTCAACGAGAATATGCCCATAGTACTGGGCGACAACTGGATGCATGTATCCGAATTCGACTGTTTTATCGAACACAACAGCCCTATACCCATCTTTTCCCGCAGTCAGCCGACCGAAATGGAGAAGACTATCGCCGGATACGTGCTGGACCTGATTAATGACGGCGACACTATTCAGATGGGGATCGGCGGCATTTCAGAAGCGGTGGTGTGCGGCCTGGAAGGCAAACATGACCTGGGTATCACCACTGAAATGTTCCCTATAGGGCTGAACAAGCTGGTGGAACAGGGCATCGTAACCAATGCCAGAAAACCTCGGCATCGCGGGGTCACACTGGCCACCATCTGTATGGGGGACCAGGAGCTTTATGATTACATCAGTGAAAATCCTTCCTGTGAATTCTATCCCTCCTCCTACACCAACAATCCCGTTGAATTGGCTCAATACCCCAACCTGGTGGCTATAAATATGGCCGTCATGATGGACCTAAGCGGCCAGATCAGCTCCGAAGGCTGGGGACACCGTATGATTAGCGGGGGCGGAGGGCAGCTGGACTTCATGCTGGGCTCTTACTGGTCAGAGGGCGGCAAAGGCGTCACTTTGCTGTCGTCAGCGCGCCAACAGGCGGACGGCAGCCTGTCATCATCGATCCTGCCTGAGCTTCCCCCGGGCACTCCGGTGACGGTTCCGCGCACCTACGCTCAGTATGTGGTCACGGAGTATGGAGTGGCCGACTTGAGAAACAAAAGCCGCCGTCAGCGGGCTCTGGCTTTGATAGAGATCGCCCATCCCGACCTGCGCGGCGAACTGAGAAAGTCCCTGCAGAAGAACTTCTACCCCGGCTTCAGTGCCGCAATCAGCAACATAACCCAGTCCTGATCGAGTAAACAGAACCCTTCCCCTTATTACTGTTACAGGGGGAGGGTCCTTTTATATTTATATTACTGTGCGCGGGGTTTTTAGGGTTTGATCAGCGTCTGGCGGAACTGGGATTTGCTGCGGGGGGGCAGGTTGGGTGAGGCCAGACCGAGTGCGGCCATCTCTTGCCAGGTTTCCAAAAGCCAGGGGGTCTCCAGCCGGGCGGCTTTTAAAACTTCTCTCTGAGAAAAAACCTCTACAGGGGAACCCTGGGCCAGGACTTTTCCTTTATTTAACAACCACACTACATCGGCCCACTGGTAGGCCAGGTTGACATCGTGGGTGGAGATCACCATGGCCTTGCCCTGCCGGTGCAGCTCATCCAGAACCCGCATGAAGCGCTCCGCATTGCCGGGATCCAGTCCTGCGGTAGGCTCATCACAGATAATCAATTCTGGCTCCATAACCAAAACGCCGGCCAAAGCCACCATTTTCTTTTGGCCTACGCTTAGAAAATGGGTGGGTTTGGAGAAAAGGGGCTCGATGCCCAGCTTGCTCCCTACTTCCTCCACTCTGCGCCGGGCTTCGGCCGGGTTGCATCCCTGATTCATCAGGCCAAAAGAGATGTCCTGAAAAACGCTGGAGGAAAACAATTGATTATCCGGGTTTTGAAATACTATTCCCACCTCCCGGCGCAATACCTGCAGCGCCTTTGTATGGTACTGCAGAGCTTTGCCTTTATAGTAAACCAGGCCTGAATGCGGGCGCAGCAAACCGTTGAAGTGAAGGAACAAGGTTGATTTGCCAGCCCCGTTCGGACCTAGAATCGCCGCTTTCGCATTGTGGGGCAGGGAGAGGGTCACCCCGTCCAAGGCCCTGGTGCCGTCCTGATAATTATAGGCCAGGTTTTCGGCAGCTATTAAATCAGAGTGCATATCCATCCCCCGTAACTATGGATCAAAATCAGACTGGCTATAAACATGCCGCTTAGAGCCAGATGCAGAGGCCGCACAATATACTGTTCATCCAAAACCTGCAGGCTGCCCTTGAATCCGCGCGCCAGCAAAGCGTCATAACAGGCGTTGCTTCTCTGCAGGTTCTTGATAAAAAGGTTGCTGAGCAAGGCGGTCAGTGAAGTTAAATGTCCGGCAAAACCCCGGTAGCCGCAGCGGGACTGTTGGGCCACGTAGATGTCCTGGGCGGTTTGCAGAAAGATAAAGATATTCATATAGATTAATCCCATCAGATCGACTGCCACACCGGGAAGCTTGAACAAGCGCAGCACGTAAACCAGCTGCACCACTGGCGTAGTCAAGGCCAGCAGATACATGGCACTTACACAGGCCAGACTGCGCAAAAGCAGGTTTATAGCCTCCTGTAAAGACTGGGGGGAAACGCCCCACCACATGCCTCCGGCATAAACCCCCGGCCAGATACCAGTTGAAAGCGTGCTGTTGGTTATGGCCACGCTCACGCAACCCACCGTCAGGAATACCAGGGGAATTGCCATTAAACCAAGATATAAGCGCCAGGAGACCCTGGCTTTCCCCACCAGCAGGGCGAATATTGCCAGGATTACCAGACAGGAAATGGTTCTGGAATCAAGTGCCAGAACCACTACCAGGATGGCCAGGGTCAGACCAAGCTTAACAGCCGGATGCAGCAGGTACCAGGGAGAATTGTAGGCGGCCTGGTCTATGCTGTTCATGCCTGAGCCCTGCCTTTACTCCTGCCTATGCTGTAGCCCAGATAGTAACATATGAATCCTGTCCCCAGGGCCGCTTGCAAGGCGAACAGCAGGGATTCGATTTCTCCGCTGGGAGGCTCCCATATTGGGTTGAACCAGGGTTCATAGCCGGGATTGATTTCTTCGATGACACCCTCAGCCTGCCCGTCGGCTCCGCCAAACTCTGCGCCTTGATTACTATATAAGGCGTAGACTACCAGACACAACATGATGGCGATCAATATAAGATTTCTCTTCACGCCTGCTCACCTCCGATGCTCATGTCACGCAGGCTTTCCACTTCCTGCCGGTTGTACGCATATAACAAATCCACCACTAATACGGTCAATATGCCTTCTATTATAGCGATAGGTACCTGTGTCACTGCAAAAATGCCGGTGAATTTGATCAAAGCCCCATAAAAACCGTCGGGACCTCCCGGGTAGGCTAAAGCTAATTGCAGGGCAGTAACGCAGTAGGTGGCAAGACTTCCCAGCGCCGCCCCAATGAGTACTGCAGCCCAGTGGGGCAGCCTGGTCTTTTTTAGGAGGGCGTAAACGCCGTAAGTCACTAGCGGGCCTACGATTGCCATAGACATGACATTGGCGCCAAGAGTGGTCAACCCGCCATGGGCCAAAAGAAGGGCCTGGAATAATAAAACGATCAGGCCGATAAGCACCATTACGGCAGGCCCGAAAAGAATGGCTCCCAGGGCCACCCCGGTAGGATGGGAGCAACTGCCGGTGACAGATGGCAGTTTTAGTGCCGAAAGCACGAAAGTAAAGGCGCCCGCAAAGGCTAACAACAGCATGGCTCTGGGGTTTTGGGCCACCAATTGCCGGGTTTTTCTGATGCTCAGGTAAAGAAAAGGCAGCATTAAGACAAACCAGGCCACAGCCCAGGGCAGCGGTAAGAATCCTTCCATTATGTGCATTCCGAATGATAACAAGATAGTTAACCTCCTTCCTGGTTACGATCAGTTCACTCTTTTAATCAGCTATATCAGGCAAATCAATTAAGTCTATTCCCCCCTATCGCTGTATTAAATCCATTAACTGCTTTATCCCGCAGGCGGTAGGATATTGTTGCGAGGTCTTTCTTTTGATGACAACAATAGTCAGATTAAGATCCAGGGCGGCCGAGATTTTGGTGTCTGCGCCGCCCATTTTGCCGCTGTCCCGCGTCACCACGACATCCGCATTATAAGTCTTGAATAATGTTTTGTTAATTTTGCGGGAAAAGGGGCCTTGCATGGCCACGATATCATGGATAGGAATTCCAATATCCTGGCATTTCTTTACTATTTTCCAGTCCGGCAGTACGCGGACTACAAACCGGGTCCCCTGCAGGCGGGAGTCATTGCAGAAGCTGTCCAGGCAATAGCTCCCGGTAGTTAAGAATACATTTCTGGCGCCGATTTCAACTAATTTGTCCACCGCATCTGCAAATGAATATACCGTGAACAATAACGGCGAAACAGGCAGTTCCAATTCCTCCCGGTAATAGCGGATATATCGAGGTGCGGGGGTGATCTGGTTTATGGCTTCGAAAAGGCCGCTGCTGCTCTCGGAGCTGGCGTCAATCACTATTTTCACCTCTTGGTCATTAACAAACTGCATCAAATCCAGGTTATGATCAGGCAGGAGATGACATCCCAGTCCGGCGTCGATAATGTGGTGACGGCAGGAAGAATTGGTTGGATAAACAACCACCTGACAACCGCATTCAATAATCCGTGCCATGATCTCGGGGGCTTCTTTAATTCCTGCGACCAGCATAATCAACCCATTTCCCTCCCTGCTTACAGGCATAAAAAATAGCAGCACATCTTGAAACCTCACCTTGGCGGTGACAGCAAGAACAGGCTGCTTACTGGCTCAGGTATCATCGTGTCACCAGATCTGGCAGACACTCTCCCAATACAGTCACTGGCTCGGTTTGGCACCGATTGTCTTTTCAGCCGTTTCCCTCAGGAAAAGGCGCCCTATGTTTATTCAATATAAAAACCCTGTACCGTATGATACAGGGTTGTGGTTCACGACCATCGTACACACCCATGCACCGTGGGCTAATGTAGACTAAATAGAATGCAGCAGGTTTCCTGACTGAGGTTCATCGCCTTTTACGCCTTCCCAGATCTTCATCCAGTGGCATTCAGTAAAAGGCTCCCCATTACAGTGGCGGCACCGTGATGGATTTTCACCATCTTCCCTGTGTCATTCTTCACTGTTATTTAGTTAAGTCTTATTTTATCGGTTTTGGGCAAATATTTCAATCTTTTTTGGTACGCAAATTAAAACCTTTTTCAAAAACCTGGCATTTAATAAAGTTACTTCACTTGACCTGTTTCAAGGCCTCTACGAGGCGCAGGTTTTGATCGCGGCCTTTTACGGCGATGCGGAAGTAATATGGGGATAGGTTTGCGAAATTCGAGCAGTTGCGGATTAAAATACCGCGGGGACCCAGGCGCTCCTGCCACTCGTCTGCCGTAAGGCCGCTTTTTTCCGCGTCGATGAGCAGGAAGTTGCTTACCCCGGGGAATACCTGCAAAAACGGCAGCTCTTGCAGCCGCTCTATGAATAACTGCCTTTCCTGATTGACAAAGGCGATGGTCTTTTCCATATAAGCCACATCAGCCAGCGAAGCCCGCCCGGCCGCCAGAGCCAGGGTGTTGATCCGCCAGGTGGGGAGCAAAAACTCCATGCGTTTGATATGTTCTGCACAGGCTGCCGCATAACCCAGACGCAGGCCGGGAATAGCAAAAAATTTGGTTAAGGATCCCACCACTACAAGGTGGGGATTGTGCTCCACCTCCTGGCTTATGGAGAGTTCCCGGCCGGCGAAATCCAGAAAGGCCTCATCAACCACCATAACTCCCCGGACGTCCTGCACATAAGCGGCCAACTCCAGCAATTCCTGCGGTTTAAAAAGATTGCCGGTGGGGTTATTGGGATTACCGATAAATATCAGGTCACCGGGCTGCAGGGCCTCCCTGATCTCTGGCAAAGGCAGCCTAAACTGTTTATCGGCATCCAGGGCAATTCTAACCACCCGCGGGTTTTCCAGGCCTTCTCCGTATTCGGAAAAACAGGGGGCCAACAACAAGAGCCGCCCTTTATAAAACATCCTTCCCAGAAGGTAGATTAATTCCGAACCGCCGTTGCCCAGGACCAAATTGGCCTTATCCACCCCCAGGTGCTGAGCCAGGGCCAGTTTACAGGAATCGCCGCACGGTTCGGGATAGTGAGTCAGCTGTGAGATATTGCTTTCAATTGCCTCCAGGGCTTGCGGCGACGGTCCCAGAGGGTTGATGTTGGCGCTGAAATCCAGGATCTCGTCAAGCGCTATCCCCCACCTCTGGGCGGCTTTCCACACATCGCCGCCATGAACCGGTTTGCATAAATGTTGACTGCCCATAACACCTCCTACTCTGAACTGTCTAACCCCACCAGCGGGATAACAGAACTCCCAGGACTACCGCCTCTGCACTTACCAGGAGCATGATGCTAAGGCTTTGCTTGATGTGATCTATTTGCATCGGATGAAGGGGCTGACCCATTACCGCCCGCGGTGAGGCAATGCCGCCGTAATAATTGAGGCCTCCCAGCTGTATCCCCAGCGCCCCGGCTACGGCCGCTTCGGGAATGCCGCTGTTGGGGCTGGGATGCCGGGGCGCGTCGCGCCATATGGTTTTAACCACCCCGGAAAAACCGCCCCGGGTAAACGGGGCCAGGGGTAGATACAGCAAGCCGGTCAGCCGGGCCGGAATATAATTGGCCACATCGTCCAATCGAGCCCCGGCCCAGCCCAGATAGCGATATTTTTCATTTTTGTAGCCTACCATGGAATCCAGGGTATTGACGGCTTTATATGCCATAGCCAGGGCCGGTCCGCCCAAAAAACCATAGAACAGCGGCGCGGTGATGCCGTCGACAGTGTTTTCCGAAACCGTTTCCACCACTCCGCGGACCAGCTGGGCTTCATCCAGGTGCTCGGTATCCCGGCCTACAATCATAGCCAGGGCTTGGCGGGCCGGTTCTAAACGGCCTTCTTTCAAGGGGCGCAGAACCTCCCGGGCATGTCGATAGAGGCTGTTGATGGCCAGGGTCTGACTCATGAGCAGAATGCTTGCGGCCGCACCCACATAGGGATGCGCCAGATAGGCCAGGGTTATGATTCCCCAGGTGATCAGGTAGGTTCCCAGAACCACCGCCAGGACCATCAAGCCCCCCCCCAGCTTCAAGGCTGCGGGGCTGGCCGCAAAGCTGCGCACCGCCGTTTCACATCGGCGTATGGCCCGGCCTATCCATATCACCGGATGGGGTACTCCGCGCGGGTCTCCGATCAGAAGGTCTAATAAGACTGCTGTCAAGATGATCCATTCCATCTCAAGCCTCTCCCCAACCCATAATCCGGTATACCTTGTCCATATCCAAACTAGCCCGCACCAGATCGGCCCATTGATCATATTTGTGCTGCCTCTGCGTCATGGGCAGATCCTCACTGTGCAGAGCGGGAAATCCCTTTTTCTTGCGGATGTCGTTCATAACGCCCAGCATAACCGCCGGGTTGTCAAAGATGCCGTGCAGATAGGTGCCGAACACCCGCCCGCTGTCGCTGCAGGCCCCGTCCCACACACTGCATTTTTCTCCGGAGCGGGTAAAAATGTGGGTTAGACCGCAGCCTGCCCCGATGAGGGCGCTCTGTCCCATATGAATCTCGTAGCCTTCTACTTCCTGCCCGCACAAATGCTGCCACAAGCCCTGCTTGCTGACAATCTTCGCCTGGGCTTGATGGGTGCTCTTTTGGGGGCCGAACAGAGTGCTCACGGGCAGGAGGCCCAGCCCGGGCAGGGATCCGATCCCGGCTTCAGTGCCGTCCGGATCCAGAAGCTCCTGTCCCAGCATCTGAAAACCGCCGCAGATACCGGCCACATAAGCGCCTTCTTCAGCCAAGCGGCGGATTTCCTGATCATAACCCTTTTCCTGCAAATAGAGCATATCCAGGATAGAGTTCTTGGTGCCGGGGATAATGATAAGATCGGCCTGACCGAGGGCCTCTCCGGGACGAACATAATGGATGCGGGTGTCAGGCAGTCCTATAAATGCATTTATATCAGTAAAATTGGAGATGCGCGGCAGCTGCATGACTGCCACCCGGATCGGGGCCTGTTCCGCTCCCCATCCATTCTTCTCGCTAAGACACACCGAGTCTTCTTCATCGATGCCATGATCATGAACATACGGCACCACACCCAGAACCGGGATGCCGGTGCGTTGCGAAAGAAAATCCAGGCCGGACTGCAGCAGGCCGATATCGCCGCGGAATTTATTGATGATAAAACCCTTCACCCGCTGCCTTTCATGGGGCTCCAATAGCTCCAGGGTGCCGATCAGAGAAGCGAACACCCCGCCGCGGTCAATGTCAGCCGCCATCAAAACCGGAGCGTCAGCCAATTCGGCGGTCTTCATGTTAACGATATCACGATCCTTGAGGTTGATTTCGGCCGGACTGCCGGCCCCTTCTATCACCAGAATCTCATACTGCTCTTTAAGCTGCTTTATACAATCCCTGACGATCGACACCGCTCCCGGCAGAAAATCGCGGCGATAGGCTGTGGCCGACATATCGGCATAAGGCACCCCCAGGGTGATGATCTGGGCCTCGCTGTCCTGCTTGGGTTTGATGAGTATGGGGTTCATGAGCACGCTGGGAGCCAACCCGGCCGCTTCTGCCTGAGCTCCCTGAGCCCGGCCGATTTCGCCTCCATCGGGAGTGACCGTGGAATTCAACGCCATATTCTGGGCCTTAAACGGTGCGGTCTTGTAGCCGTCCTGAACGAATATGCGGCATAAAGCGGTGCACAACATGCTTTTGCCTACATTTGAAGAAGTGCCCTGCACCATTATGGCCTGGTGTCTTTTCACCTTGCTCCCCCTCCCTTGATACGGTTGGCTATCCCGGCGGTGACAAAATAGACCTGCTCCGCCGCTGCCGCCAGCATCTGATTGATTCTGCCGTTTAGATCTCTGAAGATACGAGCATCCGGATACTCCGGCACAATACCCATCCCTACTTCATCGGCCACCAGGATCAGCGCTCCCGACAGACCGGACCAGGCGGCGATAAAGTCCCTTGCCTCCTGCAAACAGGCCTCTTCCCGCTCCGCCGACCAGGGCCGGCTCTCCTGCCAATCCTCGCCGTAGATGAGATTGGCGGTCCAGGTGCCAATACAATCTACCAGCACAACGCTGGGCTGATGCTTCCAGTTCCGCAAGGCCCGGGCCAGACGGCGCGGTTCCTCCACGGTGTGCCAGTGCCCGGGGCGGCGCTGTTGATGTTTCTTAATCCGGGCGGCAAATTCCTGATCACAGCCAATGCCAGTAGCCAGGTAGAATACATCACAGTTATAAAAGGATTCCATTTCCCGGGCCAGATCTTCGGCAAATACACTCTTGCCGCTACTGCCGCCTCCCAAGACCATTATCGATTCCAGCATATTTAAGCCCCTTCACTGTAGAGTAAAGCGTTGACAATGCTGACCGCAATGGGGCTGCCTCCCCGGGTCCCCAGGAGGCTGATATAAGGTATCAAGTCCTGGCCGACCAGCATCTCCTTGGATTCGGCGGCCCCTACAAAGCCCACCGGGGTGCCTACCACCAGGGCGGGGCGGCATATCCCCTGTTCAACCAGATCCAAAACTTCGAAAAGGGCTGTGGGGGCATTGCCGATGGCCACAATAGCCCCATTCAAGCGGGGCCCGAACTGGCGCATGGCCGCAGCCGCCCGGGTGATTTCCCAAGCTTTGCTGTTAGCAATGGTCGCGGGCTCGCTGATTAAGCATAATACCTGCCCGCCGCAGCTTTCCAACCGGGCGGCGTTGATTCCTGATTTAAGCATGTTGACATCGGTAAATACGTGGGCTCCGCCCTCTAATGCGGAAAGACCTGCCTCGATGGCCCGGGGATGAAAGCGCAGGTATTTTACTATGTCGGGATCGCCGGTAGTATGAATAACCCGTTTGACTATCTGTTTTTCGACCGGACCGAATTCATAGCCGTCAAGGTAGCTCTCGATGATTTCCATACTGCGGTTTTCGATTTCGCGCGGATTCCAGATAATATTCATGCCCGGGTCGCCTCCCCTTCTATAAAGGCCTCCCCGATCCTGTCCTGTATGATCTGGACCAGAGCCGGATGGGCCGCAAAATGGCGGGCCATGACTAATTCCAGGCCGGGATACTGTGGTTTCAGGTCTTCCAGCTCCGCGGGAATGTCCTGAGTAACGTGATTACCGGTGATCAAGAACAAGGGCATTACCACGATGCGTTCCACTTCCTGTGCCGCCAGCCTGGCCACCGCTTCTTTCAGATCCGGGCTGCCAAATTGCATAAAGGCCACCTCGTACAGCCCGAAGCGGTCCGCCTCCTGCACCTGCCGGGCCAGGGTCCGGATTTCTGCATTGGCCTCCTCACGGCGACTGCCGTGGGCGATTAAAACCACACCACTTTTCATGATAAGCACCCTTTCGTTGTTTTTATGTATTCAACTAGCTCAGGCATGCGGTTGAAGACCCGGGGGTAATCCAGATGCGGCCGGTTCCACACCAACAGGGGAATAGACAATTCCCGGGCCGCCAGGTACTTTTCTGCAAAACCGCCCTCGGCGCCGCTCTCCTTGCTTAAAACCAGATGAACCCGGTATTTTTCGAAAAGAGCCCGGTTCATATCCACAGAAAAAGGCCCCTTCATGGCTATCATTTGCTCGGGGGACATCCCCAGGTATTCACAGCTTTGCACCACCTGGCTGGAAGGCAGAAACCGCGCTATCAACTGGGCCTGGCTGGCTGTGGCCAATTCCCATAAAAGCGGCAAATGCTTGCTGCCTATAGTCGACATCACCCTGCAGCCGGGATAAAGCCAGTCAGGCAATTTCTCCAGACTATCTATGACATCAACATCTTCTGGCAGGGCTGTGGCCGGTCTCTCCAGGCGCAAGTAGTCTATTCCCAGCAGCCGGGCCGCTTCCATGGCATAAACGCTGATAGCCGTGGCATAAGGATGGGTTGCATCTACAATCATGTCAAAGCCGCCTTCCCGGAGCAAGTCTAACAAGGCCGGCATCTCCAGGTCCCCCTGACGAACCGGTTTGACCCCGCTTTTGAGCATCAATTCCCGTCCATACGAACTGGTCACCGAAACCAGTATTTTATACCCGTTGTCCTGTAAAGCCAGGGCGGCCTGACGGCCTTCGCTGGTGCCGGCCAGAACCAGGATCATATGCTATACCCCCTGGGAGTCACCATATAGCCATGCTCGATGCGCGTCTGTGAATTGCCGATCACCACGGTGGAAAACATATCGATATCTTCGTTAAGCATATTTCCCAGAATGGCGAGAACCTTTTGTTCGCCGCCGCGTTTGGCATTGCGCACAATGCCCACCGGGGTTTGCGGATGGCGATGGGCCAGAATAATGTCTCTGGCCCGGGCAATCTGAGTCTCACGGCCTTTGCTTTTAGGATTGTATAAGACGATAATAAAGTCAGCCTGGGCCGCCGCCTGCAGGCGCCGGGCAATGGTTTCCCACGGGGTCAGGAGGTCGCTCAGGCTTATAACGGCAAAGTCATGCATCAGCGGAGCGCCCAGGACTGCTGCCGCAGATGTAGCGGCAGTGACCCCCGGAACCACCTCTACCGGGACGGAGTCGGCGGCCAATTCCAGGATAATGCCTGCCATACCGTAAACACCCGGATCCCCGCTGCTGACCACCGCCACCACCTGGCCTTGCCGGGCCAATTGCACAGCTTGGCGGGCCCGGTCGATCTCCTTGCGCATTCCCGAACCAATAACCTGTTTATCCCCGAGGAGATCTTTGATAAAACCCAGGTAAGTCTTATAGCCGATGATTACCTGAGCTTCATCCAGGGCTGCTTGGGCCCTGGGTGTCAGGAAGTCTGATCCGCCTGGTCCCAATCCCACCACCAGGATTTTTCCATGGCCACACTGATGGTCACCGGGCCGATTTTCTGTTTGGGAACAATTGTTGTTCCCGTTTTGGCTGCCAGTCGAGCCGCCGGTTCGCATACACCATCAACTCCTATATTTTGCTTTACCCATTCTGAGCCCTCAAAAGAGCCTTCCAGTACAGCCAGTTCCTCTCTGGCGAACAACCGCAAGGGGAGCTGAAGCTCCCGGGCCAGCCGCAACAAGGCGGCTTCCCGTGCTTTTATATCTATGCTGGCCAGGCTGACGATGCAGCCTTTGTCGATACAAAAGACGTCTAAAACGGTTCGCACTGCCAGTTTGAGCTGTTCATAGTCCACCCCCTTGCGGCATCCAATCCCCAGATGCAGATTACGGGGCAGCAGAAAAATCAATTCATCTGAGTTCCGCGGACTGTAACGGCAATCCAAGACTACCGCCGGGGCCTGTATCCTATCTGTTTCGATGCCGTTTAGGCCCCCGGTGGCATTACGCCAGGGGCGGGAAACAAAACCCTGGCCCCATTCGGGGTTTAGCGGCCAGGGGCTGTATAGATAGACCGTTTCCCCCTCTGCCAGGGCGCGGTTTATAAGCTTTATATTACCCGGGGGCTTAATAAGCGCATCGATATCCCGGGCCATCATATCCACTGCCGGCTTGCCGTTCACATCGGTAGCGGTGGTGATCACCGCCTGCCCCCCCAGGTATGCGGCGGCCATTTTAGCCAGACTGTTGGCGCCTCCCTGGTGCCCCGACAAAAGGCTGATGGCGTAGCGCCCTTTTTCGTCCACCACCACAACTGCGGGGTCTTTGTATTTCGAGGTCATCAGCCCGCCCAAACTGCGTACCACGATACCGCTGGCCATAATACAGATCATCCCGGCATAGTTCCGAAAGACCCTGCTGAAACAGGCCGCAAAATCATCAAAAAATTTCGCTTGTGAACCCGCTTCGCTCTCTTTGCGCAACCGGTCCGGCAAGAATAAATGGCTTCCGGGCATCCGGGCGGCCAGTTTATGACCCTGCCTGGCGCCGTTCCTGGTCAGGCACAATATGGCTATAGACGAATCTGGCTGATTACCTGTATTCATGGCTGAAATCCCGATCATACAATTTGGACTTTCCGCTCTGGCGCAGAAATTCCCCCACCAGAATCAAGGCGGTTTTCTTGATCCCCGCCTGGGCGACCAGACCGGCTACTTCCTGCAGTTGGCCGGTAAGAACACGCTCTTCCGGCCAGGAGGCCTTCTCCACCACGGCTGCCGGGGTGTCAGGCGGATAATGCTCCAGTAATTCCTTAACCACCTGCTCGATCAAACCCACCGACAGGAATATGGCCATGGAAGATCGATGCTGGGCCAGAAGCCGCATCTGTTCCCGCTCCGGCACCGGAGTACGGCCTTCCATGCGGGTTATAATCACTGTTTGAGTGCCGTCGGGGATGGTATATTCCTTCTCCAAGCTGGCGGCTGCCGCCAAGAAGGAACTGACCCCGGGAACTACACTATAAGGGATGTTGGCTTTATCCAACAATTCCATTTGCTCGCCGATGGCCCCGTACAAACTGGGATCGCCGGTATGGAGGCGCACCACCTGTTCTCCGCGGCGGTAGGCCTTAACCATCACCTCAACGATCTCCTCCAGGTTGAGAGGGGCGCTGTTGACCAGACGAGCTTCGGGGCGCGCATACTGCAATAGCGCTTCATTGACCAGTGAACCGGCGTAAACCACCAGATCCGCTTGCTTGAGCAGTCTGTAACCCTTCAAAGTAAGCAGTTCCGGGTCGCCGGACCCTGCTCCCACAAACCAAATCACTGACTGTCACCTCCCTTTTTCTTAATAATCACTGTAGACAGGTAATCCAGCTTCTGGCCTGTTAAGGCGAAAACATCATGGTGGACGGATACATCCTCAAAACCGCAGCGGCTGACCAGGCAGGCTTGTTTATCCTGACCTCGATCCTCCAGAACCGCACAAATCTTGTCTATCTGCCGCCCGGCCTTCATAAGTACGATATTGTCAAACTGTTCGGTCAGCCCGGCCAGGGTTTCCTGATCCTGCAGAGCCGGGATGATGATCAGGTTTTCCTCCCCTTCCGCCAGGGGCTGCTGCAGAGTGGCTGATATAGCGTTAACCGCACTGATACCGGGTACAATCTCCACTTTTATTTCAGGGGCCAGTTCCTTCAGTTGCTTTAAGAGATAAGTGAAAGTGCTGTAAAGGGTGGGATCGCCCAGGGTGATGAATGCCCCGTCAATCCCCTTGGAGAGGTGCTGCATTATTGCCTGGGCGGCCTCCCGCCAGTGCTGATTAAGAAGTTTTTCATCGTCTATCATCGGCATTAAAAGATCTACTGTCCGCCATTGTTTATCAATGGCCTGGCCAACAATGGATAGGGCCACACTGCGCTTTTCCAGCCGGGATTTGGGAACGAACAGCAGCTCGGTCTGTTCCAGGATGCGCTTAGCCTTCAGGGTCAATAGTTCCGGATCTCCCGGTCCCACCCCGATACCGTAGAATTTCCCCCAACTCAAAACTGCTCCCCCTTTCTCCCGCTGATGATAGTGACCGGATTGCGGGCTTGCCAGATGCGAGCCCGGCCCCTTTTTTCATTGACAGCGATATTAACCTGTACCGCTTGCAGCTCATATCCCAGCCGCTCCAAAGCCTGACAGGCGAGCGGCGCGGTGTACAGGGTGACGGTATTCATAACCAAAATACCCCCCGGCTTCAATTTCCGGTCGCACCCTATTATCATGGCTTCGATATCCCCGCCGCTGCCCCCGATAAAGATCCGGTCGGCTTCAGGCAAAATGTCAAGCACCTCGGGGGCTGAACCCGGGACCAAATCCAATTGCACTGTAAAGCGATAGCTGTTCAGCTTAATCAAATCCACCGCTTCGGGGTTCGACTCTATGGCAAAAACCCTCCCCGGTTCGACCAGACGCCGGCACTCGATCGCCATGGAACCGGTGCCGGCCCCGATATCATACACCACCGCACCGGGGAACAACTGAAGTTTGGCCAGAGATATTGCCCTTACTTCCTGCTTGGTCATAGGAATGCCGGGCCGCCGGGCAAAAGCTTCATCCGGAATTCCAGGGGTGTTAAAATCCATTCGCATTGAATATCACCATCACACTATTCTTATAATCTAGGCCATCCTCAGCCAGAGCGGTGAGGGTGGTGTAAAACACCTTTTCATCAGGGTAGGAGAGGTTGAGCCCGATCGCCACCCGCAGATCCCGCATCTGGCCCAGGAGGCTTTGGGCGATAGCCTGCGGCGACCACTTCCCGCCGGTCAGCAGCGCCACTACGGGAGCGGAGTCCGCCCATTTGCCCAGGTTTTCAACCTGGCGGCCGTGCATGCTGTAGAAAGGCACCTCCTGCCAGGGCTCTTGCAGTTTGGCGAACATGTACTGCACCGAGCTTATACCCGGTATGTACTCGAATTCAACCCAGTTCAAACGGGTTTTGAGGTAGCGGGCAATGCTGAAAAACCCGGGATCTCCGGAAACCAATACAGCGATGTTCTTATCCAGAGCTTGGTTTAGTATAAACTCCAGAACTGCAGTGAGGTTTTTGTCAATAACACAGCACTTCTGATGGGGCCGGGCGAAATCCCTTAACAGCCGCCTGCCTCCTACCAGGACCTGGGCTTCGCGTATAGCCTGCAAGGCTCTCGGGGTTGTATGGTCCGGGTGACCCGGTCCCGTCCCTACTATTTTGACGACATTACCCATTGCAGCTCCTCCTAACCCAATCTATAGAAAATATCTAAAACCCGGGCAAGTTGCTTAAATATACTGCCCGTGACCCGGCGCCTGTTTATGGGATGGCGGACTATAGCTATTTACACTTCAATCCCAATCTCCTGCCCAAATTGATGGCAGTGAGGTCATAGCCTAAAATGCTCCCGTCCAGGGCATACATAGCGGTTCCAACCGTAATCTTGTCCTGGCAGCGCTGCTGGCAATGACTGCTGGCGGCTGCAGCCAGGTATTGATAGACCATTTCCATTTGGTCTGCTTTGATCAATGGTATGACCGCATCTATGGTATTGGCCTTCATCACCTCTGCGATTAACTCCCGCCTGGCTCCCAGGAGGGCTAAGTGGGCAGCCATGGTCTCCCTGCGGGCATCGGCAACCTTGCTGTGGGTTTGAAACACCCCGGCTGAAACCTTGATTAATTTGCCGATGTGGCCAAACAGCAGTATCCTTCTGACTTTGCGCTTAAGGGCGGCGTCCAGCATCTGCCCCACGAAGTTGCTGGTCTGCACCACTGCGTCAGCCGGGGCCCCTAATTTGCTTATCTGCTGAGCTCCCATACCCCCGGGAGTGAAAACCAGGGTACGGTAGCCCAGAGCCATAGCTTGATTAATCTGCGGGATCAGGGAATCGAGATAAGCCTGTTCGGACATGGGGCGCACCAGCCCCGAGGTGCCTAGTATGGATATGCCTCCTTCTATGCCCAGCCGTGGATTCAAGGTTTTTTTGGCCAGACGCTGCCCGCCCGGCGCGGATATTACCACCTTGAGGCCCTGTCCGGGCGGCAGCAGGGGAAGCAGAGCGCGTTCGATCATGCTGCGCGGAACCGGGTTTATAGCTGGTTCGCCCACCGGCACCGATAAACCCGGTTTGGTGACCGTCCCCACTCCCGCGCCCCCTTTGATTACGATGCCTGCAGCGGGCAGCAATCGCACCTCCGCCAGAATGCTGATGCCATTGGTCACGTCAGGATCATCACCGGCATCCTTTATGACCCGGGCGATGGCGCCGTATTCAGTCCGCCATGATTTGGTTACCGGTATTTCCGCCAGATGGCCGTCCGGCAGCTCTACTCTCACTGAGGCCGCCACTCTGTCCTGCAATAGTCTTATCAAAGCGGCTTTGCTGGCAGCGGCAGCACAAGTTCCGGTGGAATAACCCCAGCGCATGGCCTTCAATGAGCCCACCTCCTCCTGTATCAGCATTTCTCTTTAGCAGACTCAGATTTAATCCATTTCCACCAATTTCTATCTATTTCCATATTCAGCGCAGGCCTCCACAAAACGCCGGGCTGCTTTGGGATTGGCCCGCAGCTGCAGATGCAGATATGAAGCCAACAGTGAACCCTCGGCATATCCGCCCCGGCTTACTCCCCGCCCCATGCCTCCTTCGAGTCCGAAAGCACAGTCTTGCGGGTTGATACCCTCCAGGGTTGAGTAATGAAACTCGTGCCCGCGCAATACCTCGCCTTTTCCGGCTATTACTGTGTCTCTCAGGGCAATAGCCTTAATATAGCCTAGTTCCTGCAGCTTCCGGGTCATAATGATCTCACCCGGCACCAGCCCCACTCCGGGCCAGGAGTTGCCTTCCCAGTCCTTCAGGGTCCGGGACAAATACATCAGCCCGCCGCACTCCGCCAGTATGGGCATGCCCATCCGGTGGGCCTGGCGCAGAGCCTTCTGCATGCCGGAATTCCGGCTTAATTGCGGTAAAAACATTTCCGGGAAGCCGCCGCCGACATAGATCCCATCCACTTCCGGCAAAGAAGCATCATTCAGGGGGCTGAAATACTTCAGCTCTGCTCCCAGTTCAGACAGGTAGTCCAGACTGTCTTGATAGTAAAAACTAAAGGCGGCATCCCTGGCCACTCCGATAACAGTCCGCTTTTCAACCTGAGGCGCTTGCCAGATGAGTTCCATAGGCTTGGCTTCCCCGGCCAGGGCCAGTACCGCTTCCATATCCAGATTTGACTCTACCAAATCCGCCATTTTATGGAGATGGTCTGCCAATTCCCCATGTTCATCGGCGGGCAGCAAACCCAGATGCCGCTCGGGAATGGATATACTCTCCTGCCAGGGGACACAGCCCAGCACTTTGACTCCCAGCTCCGATTCCAGATTGGGAAGCACCCATTCTCGATGAAAAGGAGAGGCCTGGTTCAATACTATACCTTTGATTTCTACCTCGGGCTGGTATTCCATAAAGCCTTTAACCAACGCCACACAGCTCTGCGACATGCTTTTTACATTTACCACCAGAACCACCGGGGTGTTTAACATCAAAGCCACCTCGGCGCTGCTGCCGGCAATCCTCTCCCCCCGGTAGCCGTCAAACAGCCCCATCACCCCTTCAATGATGGATATCTCAGCCGAAGCGGCGTTCTTGGCAAACACAGTTTGCATCACCTGAGGAGGCATCATCCAGCTGTCCAGATTGTGGGAACTGCGACCGCAGGCATGACTGTGCAAACCGGAGTCAATATAATCCGGTCCTACTTTGAAGGGCTGCACCTTGATCCGGCGCCGCTTCAGAGCTGCCATCAACCCCAATGAAACTGTGGTTTTGCCGCTGCTGCTGTGCACGCCGGCGATCATCAGTCGTGGGAACTGCACCGAGACTCACTTCCTGCTTCCATATTTCCCAATAAAAAAGGCTTCTACTTGCTCAAAAGTAGAAGCCTACAGCTTTACCGTCCAAATGCGAACCAAACCCTATCCGCGGGGCTGATTATTCGCAAGCTATTGGCAGGTTTACTGGCTCCCAGATCATCCTCCCCACACCCCTTCCCGATTCCTCAGTGGCTAATGTGTGGTTCGTACTGGTTACAGTGGCGGGACCGCTCAGGATTTTAACCTGATTCCCTTTATCCCTCTCGGGACCAGTAGCTTCAACTTTAGAGTTGCCCCCATTATAATACAATCCTTTAAAAATGCCAACATAATAATTTGCGTACAAATGACACCGGAAAACGCTTTCCCTGAGTCATTATTCCGATGCGGTTCTGAATTGCTAAAACGAATGACACCGGGGAATTTGGTCTAATCATCACCCCGGCTTGGGAGCTGATTGCCGCGCTGTATGACCCTGGATCCAAAACGCCGGCGGATCTGATCCATAAGCATATCCACCTTTTCATATTGGGCAGATTCTTCGAAGAGGCCGCCCTGCTCCCAATCCGGTGCCGATGATAGCTTTCCCAGGCTGAGGCCGATCAGGCGTAAGGGAGAATCTCCCCGGTAGCTCTTCTGCAGCAGTTCATCAGCGACCTGCCCGATGACCACATCAGCATGGCTGGGGGCGATAGTCCGGCTGCGGTTGATGGTTTTAAAGCTGCTGTAACGCAGTTTGAGGGTTACTGTAGAACAGTACAGCTTGTCGCGGCGCAGTTTACGGCACAACTCGGCGGAGAAAGCAGCCAGGTTTTTTTGCAGGATCTGCATATCATCAATGTCTTCCGGAAAGGTGACCTCCCTGCCCAGGGATTTACGCTCTTCATGGGTTTCGACCTGGCGTGTGTCGATGCCCCGGGCTAATTCCCAGTAATGCTGCCCGCTTGCGCCCATGCGTTCTGCAAGCCAACCGGTTGGGAGGTCCTGTACATCACCGACGGTTTTGATCCCCAGCCGCTCCAGGGCTTGCCGGGCCTTTTCACCCACCCCCCAGAGCCGTGTGACCGGCAGGGGTCTTATTATTTCCAGGGCCCGGTCATAGGGGATGATGCACAAACCGTCCGGTTTGTTCAGGTCGGAGGCCAGCTTGGCCAGGAACTTGTTATAAGAAATGCCCACCGATATAGTCAGGCCCAGTTCGCTTCTGACCCGGCGTTTGATTTCCCGCCCAATAGCCTCCGGGCTGCCGAAGAGATTTTGAGTTCCGCTGATATCAAGAAAAGCCTCGTCAACGGAAATTGGTTCCATGAGGGGGGTGTAATCGGAGAGAATGGCAAAAACCTGATGGGATACCTCCAGGTAACGCTCCATGCGCACCGGCAGAAATACGCCTTGCGGGCACAAACGCCTGGCCTGAGCGGCGGGCATGGCCGAGCGTACTCCGAATTTCCTGGCCTCGTAGGAGCAGGTGGAAACGACCCCCCGCGAGGCGGCAGATCCCCCGACTATGACTGGCTTTCCCTTTAGGGAGGGATTGTCGTTTTGTTCCACCGCGGCGTAGAATGCATCCAGATCACAGTGAATGATATGTAGAGAGTGATTCACCTCGCCGGTCATTTTCACACTTCCCCGTGCTTTTTAACCCAATATGATTCCATTAAAGCAAAAGCCCTTTACCTGACAGCGATATCTGGAAATCGATCCGGGTCATCCTTAACCTGCCGGCTGCCTGATAATGGTCTTAAGCCGGGCAGGGGTGGTCTTGCGGGGATCGTTAAGGTAGATTTCATGATGATACCCCCGCAGGCTGTAGCCTTGCTCACCGATGAATTGGTGCAGTTTCATTATGGTGTCATGTTCCTCGGAATAAGGACCGACATACATCACCTGGGCTGCCAGGCCTTCTTCAAAGGATTCGAAGCGCAGCCGGGGCAGCGCCGTAAGGGGTTTCTTTTTGGCCGCAGCCGCTTTGGCCTGCTCAACCATGCCCGCTTCAATAAATGGCGGCTGCATTATCATCATAGTCCATTGCCAGTTATCCTTATCGCCTGTAAGAAAAACCTGTTCAGAAGCCCCATACCACAATCCTTCCAGGGGCATTACAGTATAATCGGGGCTTTCTTTTTTGCTCTGGAACTTGAGGGCGTAAGACACTGAGTAAAGGGCTTCGACAGCCTCTTTATAGTCCGGGGAGGTGTTGGGGTCACCCTGCCCGTTTATCATCAGGAAATTGAAGGCCGGCACCCGGACCAGGATATTTTTTCCCAGCGGGGTATTGTATAAGCGGGAATACTGCTTCTTCAGATCGATTTTTTCCATAGTAAAAATCCTCCTAGGTACATTATACCCCGGAGGAAGACTTGAATCACAGCAGATGCAGGCAGTGACGGTGATATGTTATGCGCTGGGGACATTCACAAAAAAGTCAGGTGATGGCGTTGTAACCATCACCTGCTTAAACAAAGAAGAGGTCCTTAGATATCCCTTGTCCACAGTGAGCACATGGCGGGCCCAGTTCCAACGCACAGCGCTGCTCCCCCAACAGTCTTGCCGATGTTCTCAAGTTCGTAATACAGGGAAACGATGATACGCAAAGCCGTGGCTCCAATCGGATGGCCCAAACCAATTCCGGATCCATTGCTATTAACCTTATTCATATCAATTTCAATACCATATTCCTCTTTCAGCATTCTGCCAACACCCAGCCACTGGGCGGCAAACGCTTCATTTATCTCCCAGTAATCAACATCTTCGAATTTCATGCCTGCTTCTTTTAAACATTTGGGAATAGCCACCGCTGGACCAAGTCCCATGACTTCAGGAGCTACTCCTTCAGCGCAGATATTGATTAATTTCATTAAGGGCTTGATTCCCAGTTCCAGTGCTTTGGCTTTAGACATGATAACGACGGCTGCGGCAGCATCATTGATTCCGGAGGCATTAGCCGCAGTAACCACTCCACCTTTTCTAAAAGCCGGGGGTAATTTGGCCATGGTTTCCAGGTTGGCATCGGAAATCATATGCTCATCTTTGGAGAAATAAGTAACGCCCTTTTTGGTTTTGATTTCAACCGGTACGATTTCACGTTCAAATGTCCCATCCTGGTTGGCTCGGGTGGCGTTTTGGTGGCTGCGCAATGCGAGTTGGTCGCATTCTTCGCGGGTGATGCCATATTTCTCGGCAACGTTTTCGGCGGTAGTTCCCATGTGCCCCTCCACCAGGCGGTCAAATAACGCATCATGCAGCATGGCATCCTCCATAATGCCCGGCCCCATACGATAGCCCATACGGGCTTTGGGCAGCATATAAGGTGCGTTGGTCATGCTTTCCACTCCAACCACCAGCCCCACCTCAGTTTTGCCCAGTTGAATATGGTTAATAGCAATATCAAGGGCACGCATCCCGGAAGCACAATTCTGATTCACCACACAGGCGTTGCTTCTAAGCGGCAGACCTGCTGCCAAACTTACCTGACGAGCAGGCAGCGACCCCTGCATGTGCTGATAGACTTCACCCATAACGATTTCGTCAATGATTTCCGGATCGACGGCGGCTCTTTTTATGGCTTCCTTGGCTGCAATAGTGGCCAGATCCACAGCCTGAAAGTCTTTGAGACTGCCCATAAATTTGCCTATTGGCGTTCTGCACGCACTAACGATTACTACATCCTGAATTTCTTTCACAAAAATACCCCCTTATTATTAATTCTAAATTTCTATGTTATCTGCATTTGAACCCAGCTTTACTTGATCTGGCTCCCTTTCCACCATGTCTGATTACATCTATGAAGAATAAATTTAATTACAAAAAAATAGTCTGAATTTATCTCTTCAGACAATTAAGCAAGAAATGTGCCAACCCGCTGTATAAATCATAAATATCAGATATTATGGGCTTTTGCCCCGTTTTCTCTCTCAACCATTATTTTCCTGGGTATCATATTGCAACCGTAGATATAGGTGGCATTTTAACAAAGCGACTTATTTGGCGCCTTTAGAGACCCGAATGAATTATCAACCATGCGACCGAATTAACAACCCTACAAAAAAAGACAGAGTCAACATTGCTGACTCTGTCCCCTATAAATTCATATGGGATGTTGGTTTCGTTGAAAAAGTCTTTTTATTTTGGCGTGTTAATCTTTCTACAAACCATATTTCCGGATTTTACTGTATAAAACCGATTTGTTAAGACCTAATTCTTTAGCTGTCTGAGCTTTATTATAATTGGTTGATTTCAGCATTTGCTCTATCAACTCTTTCTCCAATCTTTGCACCGAAGCGTTCAAGGTAGTACGCCCGGGCTCATTAACTGCAGACAGAAGCACCTCACCACCTAATGAAGGAAAATGTTGCACCTCCAACCGGACCGCCTGCTTTAACGCAGCCATATTTATAGCGCGCTCCAGCAGGTTCTGCAACTCCCGCACATTACCCGGCCAGTTATAAGTTTGCAGCATATGCAGGGCTTCGTCGGAAATATGTGATACGCGAGCTTTTAGACGGGTATTGATACCAGCCATTAAGTAATGAACGAGCAAAGGAATATCTTCTATTCGCTCCCGCAAAGGCGGAAGGTTTAATCTTACTACATTCAAGCGGTAATAAAGGTCCTTTCGAAACTCGTGGTTGGCAACCATTTGCTCCAGATCGCGATTGCTGGCAGCGATAACTCTTACTTTTATGGAAATAGGATTAGTGCCGCCCACTCTCTCAATCACCCGTTCTTGAAGCACGGTGAGAAGTTTGGTCTGCATACCTAGAGGCATGTCGCCTATTTCATCCAAAAAGATGGTGCCTCCTTTGGCAAGCTCGAATTTCCCCGGCTTGCCACCTTTCTTGGCTCCGGTGAAAGCTCCTTCATCATAACCGAAAAGTTCGGATTCCAGCAGGTTTTCGGGTAAAGCCGCACAATTGACGCGCACAAAAGGCCCCTCCTGTCCACCCTGGTTATGAATGGACTGGGCAAACAATTCTTTGCCGGTTCCGCTTTCCCCGGTTATAAGGATGGTGGACCGTGTATGTGCCAATTGCTCGGCCATGGATTTGACCATTGCAAACTCGGGAGTGGTTCCGATAAGATCAGCAAACTTCCAGCGGGCTTGATAATGCTGGCGAAACTCCTCTTTATAATAATTGAGTTCTTTCGCCGTTTCCTGCAGTTTATTGATAAGAATCTTGGCCTGGGACATATCCAAAAACAGACTTCTTCCTACCGCTCCGGTAATCTCACCGTTCTTTATGATGGGGGTTCGGGTAATAATGGTGTCCCGGCCATTGACAGTCCACGCATCAATCTTGTGAATATCACCGTTTCTTAAAATTTCCGGCAGTTTGGAATGGGGAGTGATCTCCAGGATGTGTCTGCCCACCACATCTTCTTTCTTCATCTCCAATAAGTGCAGGTAGGTCTGGTTCATAAAAGTAATAATGCCCGCTTTATCAACAATCACATATATCTGATAAGGACTCTGCACCAGCACCTCCGATACCGTTTCGTACTCCTTTTCCATAGTCTGCAGTTTCTTCATGAGTAATTTCGCCCCGGCTTTATCCAGGAAAATAGTCTGCCCCACCGCCCCAATGACTTGATCATCATTAATCAACGGGTATCGGGTGATAATCGTTTCACGGTCATTTACCGACCACAGGTCAATCGGGTCTGTTTTTCCGCTACGCAGGACCTCTGGTAATTTGGAATGGGGGGTAATCTCAAGAATATGCCTTTCCATTACTTCGTCTCGGGTTTTATCCAGCCATTCCAAATAGGCTTGATTAATAAACCGAATGATGCCATGCTCGTCAACAACGACGCAGGCCATGAGAGGATTATCAAGGATGGCCTCAGCTACTTTATACAAATTGAAACAATCGTCGGATTTAGACATAGGTTGTCCTCTTGATGCAAATTAGGTCATACATCTATTATATCTAAACTTTCAGAGTTGCCCAAGATATCCGGGCACAAGCATTCCTGTAATGAAGTAGGGCGGCTTGCCCGCCCACGTGTGTCCGTGTATCTGCGTCATTCTTTGTTGGAGACGCCGGCTTCTCCGAAGGTGGTCATCTCTTTCATAACTTTTACGGCCGCTTCAAAGATCGGGAAGGTTAAAACTGCTCCGGTGCCTTCGCCCAGCCGCAGATCCAGGTGCAGGATGGGTTGCAGGCCCATATATTCCAGCATAATGCGGTGCCCGGGGGTAATCAGGGGGACGGCAGAATGTGTGAAAACTAGTCCACAGAAAAAGGAAAAAAGCTTGTA